>X363_Desmarests_Spiny_Pocket_Mouse__coassemble_98_pt1 | contig 71008 bp, 77 predicted proteins | sample X363_Desmarests_Spiny_Pocket_Mouse__metabat2_high_PE_007 | metagenome-assembled genome bin X363_Desmarests_Spiny_Pocket_Mouse | reverse complement strand
TGTGTGCCCGCCGTCCGAAATTCTGATTGACAGAATGCGCGTTATAGTAAGTAAATCAATGCTATACAGAAAAAGTAGCCCTCCAGCATGTCCATATCGCATTATAAGCCAAAAAGCTGTAATCAACTTTCTATAAAAGCCTCATTCTAGAATTCAGAAAACAGTCAGGCAGTTTTTGCACATAGTAATAGTTTACCATATTTTTACTTGTCGTCAACTAGAAAATGAAAAAAATATTCATTTAGGGGAAATTTAAAGTAACCATTGTTGCAGGGTATTGTTTTGAGCCTGTCTTGCATAATTTTTATGAAAAACAGGTGTCGCTTTTTGCTTGTAACGAAATTATATTTTATTCGCAGGAGAATTTAATCGCATGGGAGGGGTAATTCCCCGACAACCTGCGTCGGAGGAGTTGATTATAAAACAATCAAAAAAAAATTCACTTTCCTCGAAAATGACTTCAGATTTTAGGTTAAAAAACACTATATATGATATATAGATTTCTTACTTATTACGAGGTGTTTATGAACTCAAAACCTTTCAGACCTTCGCCTGACGCATTATTGAATCCGCGATGTGACGCAATTTTCAAGACGCTTTTTACGGATAATTCCGAAGAAGGACAACTTGCCCGCAAATCGTTTTTGGAAGCCACTCTCGGATCTGAAGTTTCGGACATTAAGCTAGTGCAGAACGAATTGCCCATAGAGTCAGAGCATGACAAGCAGGCTGTGTTTGACATAACCTGCTTGCTCAATGGAACTAATGCGGCCAATATCGAAATGCAGGGCATAAATGTTAACAACGCTTATGACAAACGCGCAGAGTATCAAGCGGCGCACCTTCTCAACCATACGGTCACAAAGGGGCTTGATTGGGAGAATATGCCTGAGGTATTTCAAATCTCGGTGTTGAATTTTATATATGATAAAGAAATGTCAGACGGTGTTTTAGTCTATACAATGAAAACCGCTGAAGGCCGTACACTTTCAAATCGTATGACTATAATATTCATCGAGCTTCCAAAATACAAGGACGAGAGCAAGAGTGTTGAGAATTTGACAGCGGTGGAAAAATGGTGTAAATTTTTACTGTATGCAGACGATGGCACAAGACAAGACCTTGTGAAAGACCTTTGCAAAAGCGACGGAGGAATTATGGCGGCGAGCGGAATTCTAGCAAAAATAAGCCAGGACGACATAAATTGGGTGCAACAGACGAACAGAGATATGTGGGAAAGAGACCAGTTGTCTTTAAAACGCAGCAGGGAACGCGCAGAACATGCACGACAAGAAGCAGAATGTGCACGACAAGAAGCAGAACGTGCACAACAAGAAGCAGAAGAGGAATTGCAGAAAGCAAAAAAGAAACTAGAGGAAAAAGAAAAAGAAGCAGCAGAAAGCAAAGCCGCACTTGTGGAAAAAGACGCACGAATTTTAGAACTGCTCGCAAAATTAGAGAACAGACAGCCTTCTGATGCACTATAACGAGTGCTGAAGCCGTGCGAGTGTTCTCCCATTCGCTTCACTCGCTCGCGCATATAACATATAATTGAAATAAAACCCGATACTTGCTATACTTCTTGATATGAAGTTTACTAGTACACGAAACAAATCAATTTCTGTAGGGTTTTCGCAAGCGGTGCTGGACTGCATGCCAGATGACGGTGGGCTTTATGTGCCTTTTGAAACCGAGGACTTGCGCCGTTGGATTTTATATACTGATGAAAACACGACATTTCAGTCGATTGCAGGTTCATTAACTTCTGCATTTATACGAGAAGAATTCAGTCCCATTATTTGCGAGACAATCGCCACAACAGCGTTTAAATTTGCGCCTGAAATAAAAACGCTTGATAAGAACCTTTTTTTGCTCGAGCTTTTTCATGGACCGACAGGCATACACAAGGATTTTGGCATTTCATATCTTGCCGCGTGCATTGAAACAATTTTCAATCTCAAAGGAGGGCGAGCGACATTCCTCGACATTTCAACAGGTGAACTTGGCGCAAGTCTTGCATTCGCTCTGCGCGGAAAGAGAAACATAAAGGCTGTTCTGCTCTATCCAAAGGGAACGGTGCGGGGCTTGGTTGACGAAGATTTATTTTGGAACGGCGGAAATATTCTTCCTATTGAAATAGACGGCACAGAGGAAGACTGCCACAACATCATGCGAAAAATTTTTGCAGAAAAAAGCTTTGTACGTAATAATTTTTTGACCGTTGCAAACACTGCGAATATCGGACGACTTTTGCCTCAAGCGTTTTTCTATCCTTTCGCATTTTCGAGAATCAAAAACAAGGTGAATTCGTCTATTTTCTATTCCCTTGCGCCAGGAAATTACAGCAATGTTGTAGCGGGGCTTTATGCATGGCAATTTGCACTCCCTCTGAATGGCTTTGTGCTCCCTGCGACAAGTGCACTAGGAACAAATCCATCGGGAGAACCAAATTTACTTGACTCAATCGTCCCCTTGAAACAAAGAACACCTGCCGACCCTTCAGAGCCTTCAAATTTGGAGCGACTTGAAGATATTTTCAGCGCAAACAACGCTATGATGCGCCACTTTATTTTTCCCATCCCAATTGATGAAAACGAAGTCAACGCCGCCGCAAAAGAGCTGTTTTTAAAATACAATGTGCTTGTCGACCGCCACACAGCGCGTGCATATGCGTCTTCAAAAAATTATGCAGCATCTAAAGGAGATGAAATGGGGGCTACTGTTCTTGTCGCGCGTGACTCTCCTGCACTTTCTGCAGAATTCGTGCGTCACACCATTGGAGAAATTCCCGAAACGACCGAAAGCATTAAAAAATCATTTGAAAAAGTGAATCTAAAAAAGCCCGCAATGCACTCTCTTGATGATATAAAGAAAATTATTCAGACAATAAAATAGACCTGTCATAAAAATCAATTTTTATAGTCCAATAATCAAAGGGAGAAGTCTCTCCCTCGTCCGCACTTCGTTGCGGACTACCCTCTCTAGCGGGGGGGGGGGTAAAAATTTTAAATCACCGCACACTTGTTTGCCCCCCCCCGCAACGCCCCTCCCGAATGTCAAATTGTGTCCTTTCCCTCGCGTTGCTCAAGAAGTTGTCTTTGGCGAGCAGCGGAAAACAACTTGCTCAAAAGTTCATCACAATTAGAAGACATAATGTCATATATTTTAGGAATTAAAAGAAGCTTGTTTTTTTGGTCAAGAGCGGTCTGTCCCTGTTCATTTACAAAGGCAAAAATATAAAGAACCCCTTCATCAACCATACGCGTCATAAAAAGCGCAATATCGCTTCGGAAGTGCAAACCCTTTATCGTAAACTGCGCACCCCGAATTCTCTCGTGCTCCTCAAATTCGCATCTGCCTTCTTGCAAAATAAGTGAAAAATGACTTAAACTTATATCGCTTAATTTTTCGCTAATCGTATCTCCATCTTTTGTAAACTGAACAAGACATGACGAACGGCATACAGCACGAACATTTTTCCTTCGTCCCATCGCTGAATGTGAGCGTAAAACATTTTCCACAATTCCAAAGTTATTTTTCTTTTGGTATTCAAGTTGAATGCAACCGCATTGGTTTCCAATCGCGCCAAAATATTTCGTTTCAATCGCAGTCTTTTCCTGTGCTGTCTGCCTCTTTGCAAACATCACACCGAACATCGCGTCAGGATGTTTTTCCCGAACAATTTTCACAAAATCAGGCCAGACTAAATTCTGGATTGGGGCATCAATATTAAAAAAAAGCATGGAGTCTTTAAAAACAGAAAGAAGAATTGCAACTTTTGTTTGAAGTGGCAAAAAAATATCATTATCGATAAAATAGCACTCATATCCCAGTGCAAGATAATCCTCCAAAAAACTATCTGGAAAAAGAGAGCGGTCGGGAGCAATAAAAAAAACTTTCCGTCCCTTTATGATTTCATTAACAATACTAGTAGCCATGTCACCACACCTATAGCGTTGAATATTTTGTAGATTCTACCATAAGTAGAAAGAAATTGCAAATAGGACGAGCACTAGTTTTTTCACCGATAAATGTTGGTTATAGCTCGCGCCGCTACACTATCACTTTTGCGTTCGCAAAAGGTGCCAATAGGGTTCTCTATATGAACGAGCACTAGTTCTTACACCTATAAATATCAATTTTAGCACATCTCGCACTTTTTTCTTGGAACAGAAAAAACAAAGACCGCCCACAAAAATGGGCGGCCTTTAGAATCTGCAAATCTAACGCCGTACAACTACTCTGCAGTGCCTTCTGAAGCTGCTTCAGACGCAGACTCTTCAGAAGTTGCCGCAGCGGCAGCAAGAGCCGCAGCCTTTTTAGCTTCATGTTTTAGTCTCGCATTGCATATCTTGCAGACCTTTACAGTCTGTCCGTCAATAGTCTGTTCGTAAAGGATTTTCACGCCAGTTCTCTTGCAAACGGGGCATTCCCCCCTTCCATGCAACGGAAGATTTCTAATTCCACTACCACGATGGTTCTTAGACATATTCCACTCCCATATATAACAAGTTTGCAACGCAAACTTATATTGCCTGCCAATCGGCAGGCATACTTGATAAAAGCCGTGCTATTTGTACAGCTTTTATCATACATCCACTCCTCTCTACTTACTTATCCTCTGCCTTGTCATTTTCAGGCATTTTAGGGGCAGATTTCTTTTCGACCGCCTTTTTTGCTTTCTTGTCCTTTGAGTCAGAGCTTTTTTCATCATCTTCAGATTTCAACTTGTAGTCAACCAACTCAAGGATGACCATATCAGCAGCGTCCCCCTGTCGATAGCCAAGCTTCAAAACGCGGGTATAGCCACCGTTTCTATCTTTCATACGAGGAGCAATATCCGTAAAAAGCTTATTTAAAACGCTCGCATCGGAAATATAGCGTGCAACTTGGCGGCGATTATGAACAGAGTCGACCTTGCCGCGCGTAATTAATTTTTCAGCAGCCTTTCTAACCTCAAGAGCCTTAGCTTTGGTCGTAGTGATGCGCTCAAACCTAAAGAGAGAGGTCACCATATTGCGGGACATGGCGCGTCGATGAGAGGCTGTCCTTGAAAGCGGATTAAAACCATTTCTATGATTCATCTGTTTCTTCCTTCTGCTTTGATAAATTGACAGCGTTTTTCAGATGACTATAGTCTGTCATACCAAGAGTCAAGCCCCATTCCTGAAGCTTTTCCTTGATTTCAGCAAGACTTTTCTTACCAAAGTTTCTTGTCTTTGCAAGGTCATCTTCTGTCTTTTTCGTTAATTCACCAATAGTGCGGATGTTTGCGTTCTTCAAGCAGTTTGAAGAACGGACGGAAAGCTCCAACTCCTCAACAGGAGTGTTAAGAATTTCCTTCACCCTTGCGTCCTCTTCATCCGTTTCGTCACTACTAGCAATATCACTATCATTAAAGTTAACAAAGATTGAAAAGTGATCTTTCGCAATCTTTGCGGCTTCAGCCAATGCATCCTCTGGAGCAATAGTTCCATCCGTCCAAATTTCAAGTACCAACTTATCATAATCATTGCGCTGTCCAACACGACACGGCTCAATTGAATATTTCACTTTTGGAACAGGAGTAAAAATTGCATCCATGGGGATTGTACCAACAACCTCAATATAATGTTCATTTACTTCCGCTGGAACATAGCCACGCCCCAAATCCACTTGCATTTCAATTTCCAGCTTGCAGCCTTCCATCATTGTGAACACAAGCAAATCCTTGGTCATAACCTCAAGCTGATTTTCCTTTGCAAAATCATCGCTCTTAACTACGCCCGGTCCCTTAAATTCATAAAGTATTGTATCCTGCTCTATGTCGTTAGGGAGTCGCAAACGGATCTGTTTCAGACTATTGATTATTTCCAAAGTGTCTTCAGTGACATTAGGAATAGCCTCAAATTCACTGGAAATAACATGAGGGACATTCTCAGCATCATAAGATGTAATTCTAATGGAAGTCGGCGCATACCCTTGAATCGATGAAAGAAGAACTCGGCGCAATGTGTTTCCAACGGTCGTGCCAAAGCCTGTTTCAAAAGGGTAAGCGGTGAACTTACCATAATTAGGATTTTCATCAATATGCTCAAAATTAATACCTTTAGGTTTTTTAAAACCTTTAAGCAGATTTTTGCGAGCCATCGGAACTCCTTATTTAGAATAGTATTCAACTATGAGGTTCTCTTTTACCTCGTAGTCAATATCCTTTTTTGTAGCTAATGCCACTACTTTTCCAGAATAAGATTCTTGATCCACCTCAAGCCACTCTGGAGCAGGTCTATTAGTGTTCTTTGCAATAAGCGTTTTTATTCCTGAAGAAGTCTTGCTGCTTTCTTTCACAGCGATGACATCTCCAACCTTAACTTGATAAGATGGAATATTAACGATTCTGCCATTCACAGTAATATGCCTATGGCTTACCATCTGTCTCGCTTGTTTTCGTGTTTGAGCAAACGCAAGTCTAAAAACAACATTGTCAAGCCTTGATTCAAGCAATTGAAGCAAAACTTCACCAGTTACACCACTCTTTCGCGCGGCCTTTTCATAGTAAAGTCTGAACTGTTTCTCCAAAACGCCATAAATAAATTTCACTTTTTGCTTTTCATTAAGCTGCAGAGCATATTCTGACTTCTTGCGTCTAACAGTTTCCTTTTGATTTCTCTTTGAAACCTTGCCATACCCCATTACGAGCGGATTAATTCCAAGAGCCTTGCATCTTTTTAACAAAGGTTGTGTACTTTTACCCATTCTTCAGTCTCCTTAATCCTACATACGGCGAGTTTTTCTTGGGCGACATCCGTTGTGTGGAATTGGAGTTATATCATGAATAGATTTAACCTTCAATCCCATAGAACCGATGGAACGAATCGCGTTTTCGCGCCCCATTCCAGGCCCCTTTACATAGACATGAACTTCACGCAAACCGTAACTCATTGCCTTTTGAACGGCAGACTCTGCAACCGTCTGAGAGGCGAACGGAGTTGATTTTTTTGCTCCGCGAAAACCAAGTCCGCCTGAAGAAGCCCATGAGAGAGTGTTTCCCTTCAAATCTGTAATTGTAACGATGGTATTATTAAACGTCGCCTGAATGTAGACATTGCCTTCATAGACGCTTTTCTTTTCTTTTCGCTTTTTAGCTGTAGCCATTGATTCCTCCGAGTGCCTTAAGCCTTCTTCTTGCCTGCAACAGTTTTTCTCTTACCTTTGCGTGTTCGCGCATTAGTTCGAGTACGCTGACCGCGCACTGGAAGACCTCTCTTATGTCTCAAGCCACGATAGCAGCCAATATCTATAAGACGCTTAAGATTAAGACCAATTTCCGTGCGAAGACGCCCCTCAACCTTGTAATTCTTGTCGATAATATCTCGCACAAGCGCAAGTTCTTCTTGAGAAAGATCATTCGCCATTTTCATGGTGTCAATTTTTGCTTCTTCGCAAATCTTTTTGGCTGAAGAACGACCAATACCATAGATATAAGTCAATGCTATATCTATATGCTTATTTGGGATGTCAACTCCCGCAATTCGAGCCATTCTGCTACTCCTTAGCCCTGTCTCTGCTTATGTTTTGGGTTCTCGCAAATGATACGGATAATGCCGTGTCGTTTGATAACCTTGCACTTATCACAGATAGGTTTTACACTAGTTCGTACTTTCATATAAAGCCCCCATAGAAATTATTGTACCGATTTATAGCACCTCACAATGAGAGCAAATCGGTAAATGCTACTATAGCATAAATTTCTATTCTTGTTCTACTGGTAATTCACAAAATTCTACAAATTTCGTGACCGAATTTTACCCTTCTTCGTAAGACCATCTTGATGGTGCATCTTCAGAAGAGCCTCAACCTGACTCATCGTATCCAAGTCAACGCCAACCATAATGATAAGGGAAGTGCCACCCATCAACATTGAAATTGACTGTGGGAATCCAAAAAGATTTTGGATAATTGTCGGCAACACTGCAATCGCCGCCAAGAACAACGCGCCAGGCAATACAAGCCTGTTTAATATTTTCTGAAGGTATTCCTCAGTTTTATCTGTTCGCACACCAGGAATCGAGCCGCCGTTTTCCCGGATATTCTTTGCGATTTCCGTAGGGTTCAGGGTTACCTGAGTGTAGAAGTATGCAAAGAACACGATAAGGACTACCAACAGTATATTATACCAAATGCCGTTTGGTGCAAGTATGTTCGACAAGCGAACAACCCACCGTGCAGACCCCTCGCTATTTCCAATCATTGAAACCAACTGAAGCGGCAATGTCAGAAGAGACGAGGCAAAAATCAAAGGAATTACATTTGACGGATTCACTTTAAATGGGATATAAGTGTTTTGCCCGCTATACATCTTTCGCCCAACAACACGCTTCGCATAGTGAACAGGAATTTTTCGTTCTCCCGACTCCTCATAAATCACAAGCGCAATTATAGCAAGGAACATCAAAAGCACGACAATCACGAACACCAGCTGAATTTCACCTGCCGCAACCTTTTGAGAAAGCTCAACAATGGCATTTGGAAGACGAGCGACAATACCAGCGAAAATCATCATAGAGATTCCGTTTCCAATGCCATTCGCCGTAATTTGGTCTCCAAGCCACACCGTCACCATAGAGCCAGTTGTCACTGTAAGCATCGCAAGCGCATTGAACTTCCAACGCGGATCAAGCACAATACATCCAGGAATGCTGCCAGCGTAAACAGTAACCGCATAAGACTGCAACAAGCACACAAAGATGGTGCCTATCCTCGTCCATGAAGCCATTTTTCGTTGACCGCCATCTTCCTGAATAGCACGCTTCAAAGATGGGAAAATAATCACAGCAAGCTGCATAATAATCTGTGTGGAAATATAAGGCATGACACCGAGCATGAAAATCGAAAAGTTAGAGAATGCCCCACCCACAAAGAAATCCATATAACTGGCAAATGCATTTTTATTCTGATTTGCCAAGTCGTTAAAGTAAGCAAGCAAAACAGTCGCATCAATACCAGGGATTGTAAGAACGCTTCCCAATCTGAAAACCGCCAACACAATCAAGGTAAAGAACAACCGCCCGCGAAGCTCCTTAACTTTAAACATATTAACAATAGGATTGCCTGCCATGTTTTAACTCCGTTGACTACTCTTTCTTCTCAAGGCTTTTAGCGTCACGAGACTTTTCAATGATGTTTATCGTTCCGCCAGCCTTTTCGATTTTTTCTTTAGCAGACTCAGAAACCCTATCCACTTCAAATGTCAGTTTCTTTGTAATATCGCCACTGCCCAAAATCTTAATCAATTTTCGTGACTTTCGTGAAACAAGCCCCTTCTCCGCAAGAGTCGCCTTATTAACTGTTTCACCGTCTGCAAACTTGTTCTCAAGAATGTCAATGTTTATGCAATCATATTCCTTCTTGAAAGGATAGTTTGAAAATCCACGAATAGCAATGCGTCGATACAGTGGCATCTGTCCACCTTCAAAACCGACATAAGGAAGCCGTTTACCTGAGCGGGACTGCTGTCCCTTGTTTCCGCGTCCAGCAGTTGTACCAAGCCCCGAAGAAGAGCCTCGCCCAACACGCTTTGGCTTTTTATTCGCCCCTTTTGGAGCGTGAAGCACTGGATTATAATCTGACATTATTCTACCTCCCTAAAAAGCCAAAAGCAAAAGATCGCAATCTTGCGATTGCCAGTAGCTTGTACCCTTGACTTTTTAGCGTACGCGCAAGCAACTTGTTGCAACGCGTGCATGTATATAGCAAGTTTGCAACGCAAACTTGAATTGATGGAAGCCGTGCCATTTGCACGGCTTCCATCATACCTCCTCAACTTTTACAAGATGAGCAACCGCCGCTATCATACCTTTAATAGCGTCATTTTCCTCGTGGATGGCAGAAGAGCTGATTTTTCGCAACCCCAAAGCTCGTACCGTCTTAACTTTTGCAGGTTTTTGTCCGATTGTGCTTCGCACAAGTGTAACTTTAACTTTTCTAGCCATTTTTAACCCCACAACTCGCTAATAGTTTTTCCGCGACCAGTAGCAATAGCTTTAGCATCCATAAGATTTTGAATCGCATTAAATGTTGCGCGAACAACATTCACCGATGCGCTTGAACCCAAAGACTTGGAAATAATATCTGTAGCACCAGCAGCATCCATCACCGCGCGCACTGCACCACCAGCTTTTATACCAGTACCAGAACAAGCGGGCTTCAAAAGCACTGAAGAGCTTTTATACTTTCCAATAATTTCATGAGGAATTGTACCGTTCTTCAGCGGCATATAAATCAAATTGCGCTTTGCACGGTCAACACTCTTTCTGATAGCCTCTGACGCATCATTAGCCTTTCCAAAACCATATCCAACGCGACCTTTTTGGTCACCGACAACAGACAAAGCAGCAAAAGACATCCTACGACCACCTTTCACTGTCTTCGCAGTTCTATTAATAGTTACAAGTTTTTCAATAAACTCTTTTTCTTTTGGTTCTTTATCAAATTTCTGGCGTTCCATCAGCGACTCCTAGAATTCAATCCCGGCTTTGCGGGTTCCATCTGCAAGGGCTTTTACAACACCATGATAAAGATAGCCATTGCGATCAAAAACGATTTTCGTAATGTTCTTATCCTTTAGGCGTTCACCAAAAGCTTCCCCTAATTTCGCAGCATCTGCAACAGTAGGTTTCAGACCCTTGAAATCATGTTCCAATGTAGAAATTGAAGCGAGTGTCTTTCCCTCGTCATCATTTATCAACTGCGCAAAAAGATTTCTGTTGCTTCGTGTTACAGTCATTCGCGGTCGTTCTGCTGTTCCATAAACACGCTTGCGAATATGAATTTTTCTGTGCAATCGTCTTCTCTGTTTATCGTTTAGTTTCCTAAGCATAACGCACCACCTTATTTAACACCTGTCTTGCCGACTTTGCGTCTGATAACCTCATCCTCGTAGCGGATTCCCTTGCCTTTATACGGCTCAGGCTTTCTCAACTTGCGAATTTGAGCGCTAAATTCACCAACTTTCTGCTTGTCAATACCTGAAACAGTCACTTTTCCATTTGGATCAGCGACAACAGAAAGACCTTCAGGAATTGCGGCGTAAAAATCGCTTGAGAATCCAAGGTTCAGCATCAAATATTTTCCCTGAACTTCCGCACGATAACCGACACCCGTAATTATCAATGTTTTTGAAAATCCGTCTGTAACACCAACAACCATATTTCGGATAAGCGTTCTATAAAGTCCGTGATCAGCGTTTGACTGCTTTGTCTCGTTTGTTCTTGTAACAATAATTTCAGAACCCTTGACTTCAACATGCACATTGTCGCTATAACTTTGCTTCAATTCGCCTTTTGGCCCTTTTACCGTAACAAGATTATCTGCTATGGTAACAGTAACGCCTGCAGGAATAGCGACAGGAAGTTTCCCTAATTTAGACATTTCTTCCCCCTATTACCAAATTGAGCAAATGAGCTCGCCACCAACCATCCTTTCAGACGCTTTCTTTCCAGTGATTACACCAGACGAAGTCGAAACAATGATTGTGCCATATCCATTGAATATGCGCGGCATCTCTTTATAGCCAGAATAAACGCGGCGACCAGGCGTAGAAATTTTCTTTGTGCCATGAATAACCGGATTATTTTGATCATCATATCTCAGGATAATACGGATAATAGAATGCCCGTCCTCCTGAACCTTTTTAAAATTCTTGATATAGCCTTCGGTCTTCAGAATTTTCACGATTTCCAACTTCAATTTTGAAGCGGGAATATCAACTTTTTCGTGGCGGGCCATTGCCGCATTCCGAACCTTTGCAAGCATATCTGCTACTGGATCTGAAACACTCATACTATTCTCCTACCACTACCAACTTGATTTTGTGACGCCTGGGAGAAGGCCTTCACCTGCCAATTTACGAAAGCAAACGCGACACATTTTGAACTTACGCAAATATCCACGCGGTCGTCCGCAAATCTGACAGCGATTATACTGCCTTGTATCATACTTTTGCTTGCGGGCTGCTTTTATGATTAAAGATTTCTTAGCCATGTATTCCTCACTCTACTTACGGAACGGCATATTGAACTTTTCAAGCAAAGCCTTTGCCTCAGCATCAGTTTTTGCGCTTGTAACGATTGAAATATTCATACCAGCAATTTTAGCGATTTTATCGAAGTCAATCTCTGGGAATATAATCTGTTCAGTAATACCAAGAGAAAAATTTCCGTGCCCATCAAAGCCGGTCGCCTTGATTCCTCGAAAATCCTTTACACGGGGAAGCGCAATGTTAATGAGGCGATCCAAAAATTCATACATAATTGTTCCGCGCAAAGTAACCATTGCTCCAATTTCATTGCCCTCACGCAACTTAAAGTTTGCGATACTCTTTTTTGCCTTTGTTTTAACAGCCTTCTGACCGGTAATCTGTGTCAAGTCAGCCACTGCGGCATCAAGGAGTTTCTTATTTGTGAGAGCCTCGCCCACGCCCATACTAACTACAATCTTCTTTATCGCAGGAATCTGCATAGGAGTTGTGTAACTAAACTCTTTCATAAGAGCGGGAGCGATAGTTTCATTATAGACTTTCTTAAGCCGAGGTACGTAATTAGCCATTACAGTATATCTCCACATTTTCGACAGACGCGGAACTTCTTGTCCCCGTCAATTTTAAAACCAATTCTTACAGGACGCCCACATTTTTTGCATACAATGCCAACATTGGAAATATGAAGCGGGGCTTCAATCTCAACGATTCCACCCTGATCCTGCTGGCTGCGTTTTTTCATCGCTTTTTTTACGATATTGCAGCCTGATACAATCACCGCATCCTTTTTTGTCAAAACACGAACAACATTTCCGCGCTTGCCCTTGTCTTTTCCAGCAAGGATTTCAACTGTATCGTCTTTATGAATCTTAAACTTTTTTCGATTCATACCAAAAGCTCCTTAGAGTACCTCTGGAGCAAGTGACACGATTTTCATAAAATCCATATCACGAAGCTCGCGGGCAACAGGTCCAAAAATACGTTTTCCCTTTGGATTCTTGTTATCGTCAACAATAACACATGCGTTATCATCAAAACGAATATAAGTTCCATCAGGGCGACGATATTCTTTTGCCTGACGAACGATTACTGCCTTTTCAACAGTACCCTTTTTAATAGTAGAAGTAGGAATCGCTTCCTTAATTGCTACTACAACAATGTCGCCAATTCCAGCATAGCGGCGATGAGTTCCGCCAAGCACCTTTATACACTGTGCCACCTTAGCGCCGGAGTTATCAGCAACTGTCATACAAGTCTGCATCTGAATCATAGTTAACTCCTGCCTTATTTAGCGCGCTCAACAATTTCTACAAGGCGCCAGCATTTGCGCTTGCTTAAAGGTCTGCATTCCATAATGCGAACAGTGTCGCCAATATGAGCCTCTTCTCTTTCATCGTGCGCCATATATTTCTTGCTACGCGTAACATATTTCTTGTAAAGCTTATCCATCTTCTTTGTTGTGACGGTTACAACGATGCTTTTCTGCATTTTATCGCTTGTAACAATTCCAACAAAAGAACGCTTGTTTGGTTTCGGCTTCGCAGTTTGAACTGTATTCTCTTCCACGATTTTAGCTCCTACTTAGTCTCGCCAGCAATCTCTTTCTGGCGGATAAACGTGTTCAAGCGCGCAATTTCGCGACGCATTGTTCGTTTCTGCATAGGGTTATCTACATGGGAAACCACCATTTTAAAGCGGAAATCCATATATTCCTTTTTAAGCGCGTCACGCTTTGAAATAAGCTCTGAATAAGACAGTTCTTTGTCATTCTTCTTTTTTGATTTTGAATCGGCCATCTTATTCCTCCTTAGTCATGCGTTGGCTTAAAAGCGATTTTAGTTGTAATGGGAAGTTTGCTCGAAGCAAGCTCCAACGCCCTTTCAGCAAGTGCCAAATCAACGCCTGCGATTTCAAAAAGAATCGTTCCCGGCTTAATGACAGCAGCCCAACCTTCTGGTGCGCCTTTACCCTTACCCATTCGAACTTCAGCCGGTTTTTTTGAAATCGGCTTGTCTGGGAAAATCCTAATCCACACCTTGCCTTTTCGGTCAAGCTTACGGTTTATTGCGACACGAGCGGCCTCAATAACCTTTGCGCTCAACCATGTGGGTTCCATCGCTACAAGAGCAATTTCCCCGAAGTCGATGTGATTATTACGGGTGGCGTTTCCTTTTTCTCTGCCCCGCTGCACCTTTCGATGCATAACTCTTTTAGGACTCAGTGGCATAACTAACTCCTTGCCTTTGCAGAAGGTTCTGGTTTTTCAGATTTCTCTGATTTACCAGCCTTATCTGCGCCTTCATTCTTATCTGTTGTCCGTCGTTCACGACGAGGTTTGTTACGAACAATCTGCCCTGCATCTTCATTTTGCTCAGTGCCATAGTTCATACCATTGTAAACCCACACTTTCACACCAATTTTTCCGTATGTTGTATGGGCCTCGTATGTGCTATAGTCAACATCCGCGCGAAGCGTATGAAGCGGCACTCGTCCATCTTTATGCTCTTCGGTTCGTGTCATTTCTGCGCCACCAAGACGCCCTGAAAGACGAATTTTGATTCCCTGCGCACCGCCACGGATAGCATTGGACACAGCCTGTTTCAAAACCTTCTTGTGTGAACCGCGACCCGCCAACTGACGACCAATATTCTGGGCAATAAGGCTCGCATTTGTATCAGCCTTTTTGACCTCTTTAATTTTAATCTGGACTTTTTTAGTCAGCTGAGCCTGAATGTCCGCACTGATTTTTTCAATAGTCGCACCTTTTACGCCAATAATGACGCCTGGTCTCGCCGTATGAATAACAATAGTTACTCGCTGCGGATGGCGCACAATTTCAATTTCAGCAATGTCAGCATTTTTGCATTCTGGAAGATTATTCACCAGATTGCGGATTTTCAAATCCTCAAGAACCAAGTCTGCATATTCGCGAGGATCTGCATACCAACGTGACTGCCATGTTTTGTTCACGCCCAAGCGCAAACCAATTGGATTAACTTTCTGACCCACTTTATTCCCCCGCCTTTTCGTCTACGACGACGGTAATATGACACATTCGTTTTAAAAGCCTGTCAGCACGCCCTCGAGCACGAAACCAAACTCTCTTTAGTCTTGGACCTTCATCGATTCTGATTTCCTTCACGAAAAGCATATCTTCATCAAGCTTGTCATTTGCATATAGAGCATTCGCTATAGCAGATTTGAGCGTAGCGCTTATCAATTTAGCACCTTTCTGAGGCATATTAGCAAGAATTGCCATTGCCAAAGAACACGGCTTCTGGTTTATAACACGCGCTACGGGACGAACCTTTGTCGGCGATGCGATAAGGAATTTAGAAGTGGCTACATAACCTTTTTTTTCAGCCATAATATCCACCTTTTATTTACCAGCTTTCGCTGATTTGTCTGTATTATCATGACCCCGATATGTGCGTGTCGGTGAAAACTCGCCGAGCTTGTGACCGACAAGATTCTCCGTAATATACACAGGAATCCATGATTTTCCATTATATACTGAAATAGTATTGCCTACCATTTCAGGTATGATTGTAGAGCAGCGGGAATATGTTTTTATCATTTTCCTATCTGCTTCCTTGTTCATTGCAATTACCTTTTTGTAAAGACTTTTCTCCACAAAAGGACCTTTTTTAACAGATCTTGACACGGTTATCTCCTATGCAACTACTTCTTGCGTCGTGAAACAATAAACTTGCTAGACGGCTTGCGCTTGTTGCGAGTCTTATAACCTTTACAAGGCTGACCCCAAGGAGTAACAGGATTACGTCCTTTTCCAGCGCCTTCACCACCACCAAGCGGGTGATCCACAGGGTTCATAGCCATACCACGAACGGTAGGACGAATACCCAGCCATCGTTTATGCCCCGCCTTTCCAAGCCGAACATTCATATGCTCTTCATTGCCAACAACACCGATTGTAGCATAGCATCTGCCGTGAATCTTGCGCATTTCACTTGATGGAAGACGAACGATTACATAGTCGCCTTCACGACCAGTAATCAACGCGCTTGCACCAGCAGAACGAACAAGCTGACCACCAGCACCGATGTTCAATTCAATGTTATGCACTGTAAAGCCGACAGGAATGCTTGCAAGTGGAAGTGCATTTCCTACAACGGGAGTTGCATTTTCACCTGACATAATTTTCTGTCCAACTTGAAGACCTTTTGGCGCGATGATATATCGCTTGTCACCATCAGCATAAAACACCAAAGCGATGTTTGCACTGCGGTTTGGGTCATACTCAATCGTTTTTACAGTTCCAGGAATTCCGTGCTTATCGCGTTTAAAGTCAATTTCACGGTATCGTCTTTTGTGTCCGCCGCCACGATGGCGCACAGAAATGCGTCCATTTGAACCGCGTCCACCATTAGACTTCTTGCCTGATGTCAAAGTTTTTTCGGGTCTTTGAGCAGTCAGTTCAGTTTTAACCAAATCCACACGTCCGCGTGTACCTGGCGTCACTGGCTTATATACCTTTAGAGCCATTTTTCATTCCCCTTAAAGTCTACGCGAACTTATACGCCCTCAAAAGCCTGAATTGTCTGACCAGGCGCAAGGCGTACAATTGCTTTTTTATATGAGCTGCTTCGTCCAGGAATTCCACGGACACGCTTCATTTTGCCCATAACATTTGATGTAGTGCAACCAATAACTTTTACATTAAAGAGCTTTGCGACAGCCTCTTTTATCTGTAGTTTGTTTGCGGCTGGATCTACAATAAAAACATATTTATTCTGCTCACGAAGAGTATTTGCTTTTTCTGTGATAACAGGCTTAATAAGAATATCTGTGTATTCCATTATTTAGCCTCCTTTTCAGCATAAAAATCAGAGAGATTTTTTACAGCCGACTCAAGAATAACTATCTTCCGTGCATAGAACAAATCATGCGCCCTCAAACGATTGTATGAAAGGAAATAGAGACGAGGAATATTGTGTCCTGCCCTTTTTATCATAGCATCATCGTCTTTAAGAATAATCACTGTTCTTTCATCATTGGAAAAATTCTTAAGAATCTTAAGCAAATCCTTTGTTTTTCCGCTTTCGATAGTAAAATCCTCTACGACTGTAAATCTATCGCTTTGAGCCTGCATGCTCAAAATTGTCTTCAAAGCAAGCCGCTTTTCTTTCTTCGGCATATAGTAATGATAATCTCGTGGTTTTGGTCCAAAAATAGTACCGCCTCCAACATTTATTGGCGATTTTTTATCACCGCGTCGAGCATTACCAGTTCCCTTTTGCTTGTAAGGCTTTGCATTTGAACCGTGGACTTCCGCGCGAGTTTTTGTGCAGGCAGTGCCAACTCTCTTGTTTGCAAGCTCTTGTGTGATGGCATAGTAAATTACAGCATCATTTACTGGAAGACCGAATACTTTATCATCAAGTGTAATAGTACGCAGCTCTTTACCATCGGTTGAATAGACTTTCTTTTCCATATTCTAATCCTCCGTGTTATTTCTTTACTGCGGACTTCACGATGAGAGTGCAGTCTCTTACGCCAGGAACAGCTCCACGAACTAAAATAACATTCAATTCGGGATCAATCTTTACAATTTTGAGGTTCTGTACAGTGACACGCTTGAATCCAGTATGACCAGGGAGTTTTGTTCCCTTAAAGTTGTGTCCTGGAGTCGTACAGGCGCCTGTACCACCTGGCTCACGATGAAATTTCGAGCCGTGAGTAGCGCGTCCACCATGGAAGCCCCACCTTTTCATAACGCCCTGAAATCCTTTGCCCTTTGATGTGGCAGTTACATCCAAAAAACGCGTTTCGTTGAAAAGCTCCAAACCGATAGTATCTCCAATCTTAACCTCTTGGTCAAAATCGCGGAACTCCTTTAAAGTGCGCTTTGGCGTGATGTTTTCGGGAAACATGCCAGCATAAGGCTTCGTCACTTTCTTTGGCTTCATCTCGCCAACACCAAGGACAACAGCATCGTATCCGCACTTTTCCTTAAGCTTAGTGGCAATCACCGTATTTGGTTCAACGCGGATCACGGTAACAGGTGTTAAATTACCGCTTTCATCGAAGACCTGTGTCATTCCCACTTTTTTTGCAATCAGACCTTTCATTCTGATGTTCTCCTATCAACAGAACTTTCGCTCCGTCTTTTACAAGGCCGTCATCCCAGATCCGCAGGGACCGTACCGTTTTTTTTTACAGTTTTATTACTGTTTGATTTCTACAGCTACACCCGCAGGCAGCTCAAGTTTCATAAGAGAATCCATAACATCTGTCGTTGGATTCAAAATGTCAATAAGCCTTTTATGCGTCCTCATTTCAAACTGCTCACGTGACTTTTTATTAACATGAGGAGAACGGAGAACTGTAAACTTATTAATCCTTGTAGGAAGCGGAATTGGTCCTGAAACCTTTGCACCCGCCTTCTTTACAGCCTGAACAATGGCCTTGCTGCTCTGATCTATCAGATCAACGTCAAAAGCGCGAAGTCTGACACGAATCTTTCCATTAGCCATTAAAATATCCTCCAAAAATAAGGAAATCTCTAAAACAAATGCTCTAGAGATTTCCTATATTTAACTATTCGATAATCTTTGTTACCTGTCCAGAAGCGATTGTTCGACCGCCTTCACGGATAGCAAGTTTAAGACCTTCGTCCATAGCGATTGGATGGATAAGCTCGCCGATAACTTTTACATTGTCACCAGGATTTACCATTTCCACACCATCAGCAAGATTGATTGTACCAGTGATGTCCGTTGTTCGGAAGTAGAACTGCGGGCGATAACCGTTTCGGAATGATGAGTGGCGTCCACCCTCTGCCTCTGTAAGAACATAAAGCTGCGCCTCGAACTTTGTGTGAGGGTGAATTGAACCTGGTTTTGCCAAGCACTGACCGCGCTGCACATCTTTCTTGTCAACGCCTCGAAGAAGGATACCAACATTGTCGCCAGCGATACCCTTGTCAAGGGTCTTCTGGAACATTTCAATACCTGTAACTGTTGTTGACTGAGTTGGGCGAATACCAACAAGCTCAACAGGGTCGTTCATATTGACAACACCGCGCTCGATTCTACCAGTTACAACAGTGCCGCGTCCAGAAATCGTGAAGATGTCCTCGATAGGCATAAGGAAAGGCTTGTCCTCATCGCGAACTGGATCATCAAACCAAGTGTCCATAGCAGTAAGCAGCTCTTCGATGCATTTTGTGTTCTCCGGATTTGACGCTTCGTTCAAAGCCTTGAATGCAGAGCCCTGGATAATTGGAGTGTCTTCAGAGAAGCCGTATTTCTTTAGACAATCCTTAACATCTTCAACGCAAAGTTCAAGCATATCAGGATCAGCAATATCCGCTTTGTTCAAGAAAACGATAATCTTTGGAACGCCTACCTGTCGAGCAAGCAAAAGGTGCTCTTGAGTCTGTGGCATAACGCCGTCTGTACCAGCGACAACAAGGATAGCTCCATCCATCTGAGCGGCACCAGTAATCATGTTCTTAACATAGTCAGCATGTCCTGGGCAGTCAATGTGAGCATAGTGTCTCTTGTCAGACTGATATTCCAAGTGACGAGTATTGATTGTAATACCACGCTCTTTTTCTTCTGGAGCATTATCAATTTCGTCATACTTAAGGGCCTTATCACCATATTTGTTAGCACAATATGAAGTGATTGCCGCAGAAAGTGTTGTCTTACCATGATCCACGTGACCGATGGTACCAACATTCATGTGAGGTTTAGTTCGCTCGAACTTCTCCTTTGCCATGTGTTTCTCCTTGCCGGACAAATAAATTCCGGCACTTTTATTTTTATGTGCTGCACTTTAAGCCAGAATATTTGCCACGCATACAGACATCGCAAACATTCGCATCACACTTTAAAGCCACTTATTTTGTGATTATTCGGACAAGTGAAAAAATTTTTCATTTGACATTCCATACTATCGAAATGCCCTGGCCGGTAACCACCAAATCATCATCAAGCATCCTGTGCCGACAACTGGTATGGTCTCCCAAGAGCCTGGCTTTGTAATCCGCAAAGCCCATCAAAACCCTTGTTCACACGAAACCAGTCTTTCATCAACGACGAAAGATGCTCACAAGGGTCGTATCCGCCTGAAAGTCTTTCGACTAACTTTACGACGATACCAAACTGAAAATCAAAAATACCTTTCAGTCCGTTGATTTCAAAGACCCCTTGTTAAAATTACGCACAATATACGCAATGATAGATTTTTAATTTATACAAAATTTGCGGAAAAATTGCAAGAGAAATTTAATAAAAACAGAGGAATTTCGCTCTAAAAGTAGATTTTTCCGCCTAAAGCGACACCGCCACTGCCATTCGGAAGAATCACAGGCGCAACAGAAACGCTAGCATAATCAAACCCTAACGCATTGGCCAAATCTTCGTTAAATTCCCGCGCAAATCTAAAAGGAAGAATCGCGCCGATGACCTCCCCAGTAACTATGGCAAGAATGCCCGCTGAACCTAAAATCAACATATCGACGCTTGGAGTGTCTCCCGAAAACGCAAACCCATAGCCAAAGCCCGCCATAAGACACCCTGCGGACTGCACCACCAACTGCCCCACACCCGCACGAACATTCCCTTGCACAAACGAACCGATTCCAAAACCTGCAAGATTCAAAAAACACGGTCCTCTATCAGACTTTTTAAACTCGTTATACAACGCCATTCTGTGCATATCTGAAAGATTTGTCGCATTTTCAAGTATCTCGCCAAAATTTTCATCAAGCCCTTCTTTAAGCAGCTTTTGAATCGTCGAATACGATTCCACCCCATTTGATTTTTGCGCAAAAACCGCGCAACAAACACATACAATCGTAAAAACAAGTAATTTTTTTTTCATAGTTAATATAATCGCACGTATAAAAAAACCGCCGCTGTTACACGACGGTTTTTTAGAATAGAACTACCACCTATAGTGAGCAAACGCTTTGTTCGCTTCAGCCATCTTGTGTGTGTCTTCCTTCTTTTTATACGCAGTACCCGTGTTGTTGTATGCATCAAGCAATTCAGCGGAAAGCGTCTCTGCCATTCCATGTCCATTTCGTTTGCGAGCCGCATCAATAATCCAGCGCATAGCAAGAGCCTCGCGGCGGTTATCGCGAATTTCAACAGGAACTTGATATGTCGCTCCACCAACACGGCGAGACTTCACCTCAACCATGGGCTTCACATTATCAATAGCCTTCAACAAAACCTCAAGTGGATCTTTTTCAGTCTTCGCCTTGAGTTTATCCATCGCATTATAAACAATCGTGGTGCAGACTGATTTTTTTCCATTGAGCATCATACGAGTAACAAGCTTTGAAACAACCTTGCTGTTGTATTTTACATCAGGCACAACAGGACGGTTTATTGACTTCTTATGTCTTCCCATTTCAATCCTCCATTATGCCTTTGGTCTCTTTGCGCCGTATTTAGAGCGACCACGCTTTCTATCTTCAACGCCAAGAGTATCTTTTGTTCCACGAATAATGTGATAGCGCACACCAGGAAGATCCTTGACACGACCACCACGAATCAAAACCACCGAGTGCTCTTGCAAATTGTGTCCAATTCCAGGAATATATGCAGTCACTTCTATGCCATTGCTCAAGCGAACACGAGCAACCTTTCGGAGAGCAGAATTCGGTTTTTTCGGTGTAACGGTCATTACACGTGTGCAAACACCTCTCTTTTGGGGGCAAGACTGAAGCGCAGGAGCCTTTGTCCTGTTCGCTTCTGATTTTCGCCCCTTTCTAATCAACTGATTTATTGTAGGCATCGCCTTAAACTCCTATTTTTAGTCCGGTCAGCACCCCGGAAAATTTACAATCAAACGCCTTTCAAGTCTACCGAATTCAAAAAATGAATTCAAGTAGATTTTCATTATTTTCTCATCACAGAACTAATCCTGCTCTTCAGTCTCAAACACAGGCTCTTCAACACGGCTTCTTTCAAGCTCCTGCTCAATTCGACGGCGTTCGAGGATTTCCTCCATCTGAACATCAAGGTCGGTGTCGCCACTATCGTACAGTCTGATATTCTTGTAGTTCTTGATGCCCGTTCCTGCAGGAATCATGTGACCAATCGCAACATTTTCCTTGATTCCGTGCAAGCCATCGGTCGCTCCAGAAATCGCCGCGTTTGTGAGAACACGCGTTGTTTCCTGGAATGACGCCGCAGAAATAAACGAATCAACATTCAACGCGGCCTTTGTAATTCCTTGGAACATCGGACGAGCGATTGCTGGCTGTCCACCTTCCGCAACAACGCGTCTGTTTTCCTCATGGAATTTGTACTTGTCAATCTGCTGCCCGAATATAAATTTGGTGTCACCAACTGCAACAACTTCAACTTTGCGCAACATCTGGCGAACAATCACGCCGATATGCTTGTCGTTGATAGAAACGCCCTGCGCTCGGTACACCGCTTGGATTTCATCCATAAGGTAGTTCTGCAAAGCATTCTCGCCAAGAATCGCAAGAATATCACTTGGGTTCGGAGCTCCGTCGCACAATGGCTCGCCCGCTTCAATTTTGTCTCCATCACGAACAAGCATACGCTTTGTAGTTGGAACAAGATGCTCGAAAGACTTCTCAAACTCGTCTTTGATTTCAATAATCTGCTTGCCCTTTGCCTTTCCCTTGAACTTGACCGTCCCTGAAATTCGTGCAAGCACGCACGGATTCTTTGGCTTTCGAGCCTCGAACAGCTCGGTAACGCGTGGAATACCACCAGTAATATCACTTGTTTTTGCCGCTTCTTTTGGCATTCTCGCAAGCGTATCACCAGCCTTGATTGGCTGCTTGTCCTCAACCTGAAGAACCGCGCCTGAAGGCAAATTGTATCGTCCCAATTCATTACCAGCCTCATCGGTGATAAGGATTTTCGGGTCTTTTACATCAAGGTGGATATCCGTAATCGTTCGCTCAGTTTTACCAGTCTGCATATCAACTTTTTCAGTCAATGTAGAGCCAACAATCACATCTTCAAAGTGAATATATCCATCACTTTCCGCAATGATTGGATCTGAGTACTGGTCAAATGTTCCAAGAGAGCTTCCCGCCTTCACCACATCTCCGTCTTTCACATGAATATTAGAGCTGTTTACAATTTCAAATTTCATTCCCTTGTTCACGATGTAGACCATATTGTCACGAACAACAATTTTTCCAGACGCATTCGCAGGCACATTATTTCCCTGTCGCACAAGAAGCGCGCTATCCTTCAAAAGGCTATCTCCATCTTTTACCAACAACTTGTCGCCATCTTTAATCTCTTCAGAGGCAAGAATTCGATACACATTCATAGAACCCTTTCGCGTGAAAAGCCATGCTCCATCATCCATTTCAACATGAGTTCCCTGAATATCATCGATAATCGCGTCAAAATCCAAAACAATTCGGTTGTCTTCTGTCGCTTTATCCGCAGTACCTCCAGAGTGGAATGTTCGAAGCGTCAGCTGAGTACCTGGCTGACCGATTGACTGAGCCGCAATAATGCCAACAGCCTCTCCAATCTCAACGATTTTATTTCTCGCAAGATTCTGTCCGTAGCACTTCACGCAAATTCCATGCTGTGCCTCACATGTCAAAACCGTTCGCACCTTCACTTTTTCTACGCCTGCGTCCTCGATTTTCTTCGCAAGGTCGGGAGTGAGATAGTCATTCACATTGCAAATCAAGTCACCAGTAATCGGATGCACGACACGCTCAATCGTATAGTGCCCCACGATTCTGTCAGCAAGATGCACAACAATATCGTCTCCATCTTTAATCGCCGCATAGTCAATGCCATTGATAGTTCCGCAGTCCTCATCGTTTACAACAACATCCTGGGCAACATCAACAAGTCGTCGGGTCATGTAGCCAGCATCGGCAGTTTTAAGAGCTGTATCCGAAAGACCTTTTCGCGCACCGTTTGTAGAGATAAAGTACTCGATGACCGAAAGACCTTCTTTAAAGTTAGAGCGAATCGGAAGCTCGATAATTTCTCCACTCGGCTTTGCCATAAGTCCACGCATCGCGGCGAGCTGAGAAATCTGCTTTTTTGAGCCACGAGCGCCGGAGGTCGCCATCATATAGATTGTATTGAATCCATCTTTGTGATTGGCAAGGTTCTTCATCATGATGTCTGTGAGCTCGTCATTTGTCCTTGCCCAAATATCGCACACACGATTATACCGCTCTTCACCAGTGATAACACCCTTTGAGTAGTCATTGACGATTTTCTCAACTTCCTTGTTTGCCTTGTCAACCATTTCTTTCTTTTCAGCGGGAACAAGAATGTCGTCCATAGAAAGCGTCGCACCGTAGAATGTAGCGTTTTTATATCCGCACGATTTAATCGCGTCAAGCATCTGTATAGTGAGCCATGGACCTTGAGTATGATACACATGCTCTATCATCGTTTTTAACTTTTTGTCGCCCATCAATTCATTCACATAGCGAACGCCCTCTGGCATAGACTCGTTGAATGCAAGACGACCAGCCGTTGTTTCAATCAAATCGCCAGCCTTGAATTCGCCTTCATTGAACGAATCTTTTGGCGCATTCACTTTTATCAACGCCTGCCATTCAATAGCACCGTTTTCCGCTGCGAGACGCACTTCATCCGCACTCGAAAATCTTTTTCCCGTTCCCTTGGCGTTTGGTTTTACGGAAGTCATATAATAAATTCCCAAAACCATATCCTGAGAAGGAGCCACAATTGTGTTTCCATTTGCAGGGTCAAGAAGGTTTCGCGCTGAAAGCATCAAAGTCCAGCATTCCATTTGAGCCGCCTGTGTCAACGGAACATGTATAGCCATCTGGTCGCCGTCAAAGTCCGCGTTGAATGACTTGCACGCAAGCGGATGCAGCTTCAACGCCTTTCCTTCCACAAGCACTGGCTCGAACGCAAGAATACCTAGTCGGTGAAGCGTTGGAGCACGGTTGAGCATAACAGGATGCTCGCGAACAACTTCATCAAGAATGCTGAACACCTCTGGCGCCTCTGCCTCAACAAGCATTTTCGCCTTCTTAATATTGAAAACAACTTCTTTATCAACAAGTTTTTTCATAATAAATGGCTTGAACAATTCCAACGCCATTTTTGTTGGAAGACCGCACTGCCACAACTTCAATTCAGGTCCAACAACAATGACCGAACGACCTGAATAGTCAACGCGTTTTCCAAGAAGGTTTTGTCGGAATCGTCCCTGCTTACCTTTAATCATATCGCTGATTGACTTCAAAGGGCGGTTTGACGCGCCTTTCACAACGCGCTTTCTCTTTGAGTTGTCAAACAGTGAGTCAACCGCTTCCTGCAACATTCGCTTTTCGTTTCGGATGATAATATCAGGAGCAGCGAGCTGCTGCAATCTCTTCAAACGGTTGTTGCGGTTTATAACGCGGCGGTACAAATCGTTCAAATCAGAAGTCGCGAATCGTCCTCCATCAAGTTGAACCATTGGGCGCAGCTCTGGTGGAATAACCGGCACAACATCAAGAATCATCCAAGAGGCTTTGTTTCCAGACGAACGGAAATCTTCCACAATCTCAATTCTCTTCAAAAGACGCTTGTCGCTTTTTGAGCCCTTTTCAATCATCTTCTCTCGAAGCTCCAGTGCAAGCGCATCAAGGTCAATGTTGTCCAAAAGCGTCTTTATCGCCTCCGCTCCCATATCAGCTGTGAATGTTTCTCCATAACGCTCGCACGCTTCAATATATTCATCTTCCGTAAGCAGCTGCATTTTCTTCAAATCGGTGTCGCCCGGATCGATGACAATATATTTTTCGTAATACAAAACCGCACGAAGCTGCGCAATCTGCATGTCAAGCAAAAGTCCCATTCGGCTTGGAACACTTCTATAATACCAAATGTGGCTTACAGGAGCCGCCAATTCAATGCGACCCGTGCGCTCACGACGCACTTTAAAGTGAGTGACTTCAACACCACATCTATCACAAATCACACCCTTATAGCGAATCGACTTGAACTTTCCACAATAGCATTCCCATTCCTTTGTCGTTCCGAAAATGCGCTCGCAAAAAAGACCGTCTTTCTCTGGACGCAATGTGCGGTAGTTTATAGTCTCAGGTTTTTTCACCTCGCCATAAGACCACGCGCGAATTGTTTCGGGAGAAGCCAATTTAATTTTTATACTTGAAAAATCTTGAATATCACGCATTCTAATCTCCTATAAAAAGCCACCCTCTTTGCGCGGCTTTCTGCATATCTCCTATGCATTTTCCTTGTCAAATCCCGATGCAGCCTTGTCAATCAATTCTTGATCACGCTCTGTAAGAGCAATCTGTTTGCCCTTTTCATCCCAAATAGTGAAGTCCAATCCCAAACCACGAAGCTCTTGCACCATAACATTAAATGCCTCTGGGACTCCTGCTGGAGATGTTGGATCGCCTTTCACAATTGACTCATAGATTTTAGAACGCCCCGTCATATCATCGGATTTGATTGTCATCATTTCCTGCAATGTGTTCGCCGCGCCATAAGCCTCCAACGCCCACACTTCCATTTCACCAAGACGCTGACCGCCAAACTGAGCCTTACCACCAAGCGGCTGCTGAGTCACCAGCGAATAAGGACCTGTCGAACGCGCGTGCATTTTATCATCAACAAGGTGATGGAGCTTCATAAAGTAAATCACACCAACAAAAATCGGATTTACAAACGGCTCGCCTGTTCTTCCATCGTGAACAATTTGCTTTGAGTTGCCTGCAAGTCCCGCTTCCTCAAGTTTTGCTGAAATCTGCTCCTGGCTCGGAGACTGGAACACAGGAGATTCAAAGAATTGGTTCAAGTATTTTCCCGCGATACCAAGCTCGCTTTCCATAATCTGACCAATATTCATTCGAGAAGGAACACCAAGTGGGTTCAAGCACACATCAAGCGGAGTGCCGTCCTCCAAGTAGGGCATATCTTCAATTGGAAGAATTCGCGCGACAACACCTTTGTTTCCGTGTCGCCCAGCCATTTTATCGCCCTCGCGAAGCTTTCGTTTGTTCGCGATAATGACTTTTACAACCTCGTCAACGCCAGGAGAGAGCTCATCGCCTTCCATACGCTTCATTCTCTGCACATCAATGACAACACCCTCAACTCCGTGCGGCACATGGAGTGAAGAATCCCTCACATCCTTTGCCTTTTCACCGAAGATTGAGTTCAATAATTTGAATTCAGGAGTTGTTTCCGTCTCGCTCTTTGGAGTGACTTTTCCAACAAGAATATCTCCCGAACGCACTTTCGCACCAATTCTGATGATTCCCTCTGCGTCAAGATTATCAAGAGCCTTTTCCGCAGTGTTCGGAATATCGCGCGTAATTCGCTCAGGTCCGAGTTTTGTCTCTCGAATTTCAATAGAAAATTCCTTGATATGGATAGTCGTGTACATATCCTCGCGAACAACTCGTTGACTGATAAGAACCGCATCCTCATAGTTGTATCCATTCCACGGCACAAAGCCAACAAGAATGTTTCGACCAAGAGACAACTCTCCATTGAATGTGGCAGGTCCATCAGCAAGAACATCACCTTTTTTTACATGCTGTCCAACTTCAACAACAGGTCTTTGATGATTACAGGTATCGTTGTTCGTTCTTTGATATTTCAAAAGTTTATATTCGGTCACTTCGCCAGCGCTGGTATCCGTTGGCTTCACCTTTATCAACTCGCTTGAAACATAGGTGACATCGCCCTCATACTTTGCCTTGACCAAAACGCCTGAGTCATACGCCGTTTTCTTTTCCATACCAGTACCAACATACGGTGGCTCCGGGAACAAAAGCGGAACAGCCTGCCTCTGCATGTTACAGCCCATCAACGCACGGTTTGCGTCATCATGCTCAAGGAACGGAATAAGAGAGGCAGAAACAGAGATAACCTGTCGTGGAGAAACATCGATATACTGGATGTCTTTTACATTTCGAGTTGTATAGTCGCCTTTATGTCGGCAAGAAATCATTTCAGCTGGGAACGAGCCCGTCTTTTCATCAATTCCTTCAACCAGCTGACCAACATAATATCTGTCCTCGTCCATAGCAGAAAGATATTCAATTTTATCGGTCGCCTTTCCATCCTCAACTTTTCGGAATGGGGCTTCAAGGAAGCCATATTCATTGATTTGTGTGAACATAGCAAGAGACACAATCAAACCAATGTTCGGACCTTCAGGAGTTTCAATCGGGCACATTCGTCCATAGTGAGAATAGTGAACATCGCGAACTTCAAAACCCGCTCGGTCTCGGCTTAAACCACCAGGTCCCAAGGCGTTCAAGCGGCGCTTGTGAGTCAACTCTGAAAGCGGATTCACCTGATCCATAAACTGGGAGAGCTGGCTTGAGCCAAAGAATTCCCGCAACGCCGCAACAATCGGCTTAATCGAAATCAAATCCTGAGGCTTCAATGTCTCCGTCTCTTTCAGACCCATTCGCTCTTTTACAATGCGCTCCATTCTTGCGAACGCCGACTTCATCTGATTTGTAAGAAGCTCGCCAACGCAACGAATTCGACGGTTTCCAAGATGGTCAATATCGTCGATGATTTCCTCGCCTATATACACTTTGATGAGAATCTTCATCGTGTTGATAACATCGTCTTTTATAAGTGTAAAGTCTTGAACATCATCGGTATAGTCGAATTTTTTGTTCAGCTTATAACGACCGACCCTACCCAAATCATAACGACGCTCGCTAAAGAACATTGAATTCAAGTCTTTTTCAGCCGATTCAACAGTAATTGGTTCGCCGGGCATTAAAATTGAATAGATAGCAGAGAACACCGTCTCTTTTGACGGCTCGTTGTCAACAGACCCTTCGTCCACATAGCGAACTTCTTCACGCTCAAAACAGTTTATAATGATTTGAGAGTCGAGCGATTCGTTTTCCTCTTCTTTGCTGTTTGGATTATCCTTTGTGTTAAAGCAAATCAAACAAATTTCTTTAACTCCATTTGCCACAAGGTCATCAATATCGTGAGGATGAAGTCGAACGCCTGCGTTAAAGAGACGTTTTTCTTCTCCGTTCTCATCTTTTATGACAACCGCGCTCGCCAACACTCTGTCAACAAGCGACTCTCGCTGTTCAGGAGCATCTCCAATCTCCACATTTTCTGTGTTATAAAAACAACGGATGATTTCTTCTCTTGTGGTATACCCAAGAGCGCGCAGGAAAAGAGTTCCTAATATTTTTTTCTTTCGGTCGATTTTTGCATAAATCAACTCTTTTTTCTGGTCGATTTCAAATTCAAGCCAAGAACCGCGATACGGAATAATGCGGCTTGAGTACACACCTTTTTCGTGCTGAAAAATAACTCCAGGCGAACGATGTATTTGGGAAACAACAACACGCTCCGCACCATTAATGATAAATGTCCCTCGTTCCGTCATAAGCGGGATATCGCCCATGTAAATATCTTTTTGAATAATATGCCCATCGTTAAAAAAGGTTAAATCAATTCGGGCTTTTAGAGGAACAGAATATGTCACACCCTTTTGCTTGCATTCCAACTCATTAAATTTAATGTTGGCATAATCAAGCTCATAATATTCAAACTCAAGCGACATATCGCCGTTTGGACTTTCAATCGGGAATGTAGAAGTGAACGCCTCTTGAAGGCCTTGATTAAGTGGTTTTTGCCCTTTCTTTAGGCACTCCGCCTGAAGAAAACTTTCATAAGAAGAAGTTTGAATTCCTATCAAATCCGGCACATCCATAGAACTCTGAATGTTTTTGCCGACATACTGACGATTGATTGTTCGGGTTTTTGCGAACATCATTTCCCCCTGTCAAATAAATTCAACTGGAAATCTGCTACATGTGGTAAACTCCGCACAGCACAGAAACAGTTGATTGCCTTACGGGTATAAGGCGTGCAACGCTATCAATATAGACAACGAAAACTGCAAGGCACAAAGACCTTGCAGTTTTTTATAAATTATAGAAAAATCCGGCTATTTCTTGCTCGCTTTTCCGCCAGCTTCAGTGATTTTTGCAATCATTGCGTCTGCGTCAGCCTTGCTTACACCTGCTTTAAGCTCTTTTGGTGCGCCCTCAACGAGTGCTTTTGCCTCGCCAAGACCAAGACCTGTGATTTCTCGAACCACTTTGATAACAGGAATCTTCTTTGCCGCGTCAAAGCCGTCAAGAGTGACTGTGAATTCAGTCTGCTCTTCTTCAGCCGCCGCGCCTGCTCCTGCCGCCGGCGCCGCCGCCACAGCAACTGCCGCTGTAACGCCAAATTTCTCTTCCATCGCTTTTACAAGCTCTGAACACTCAAGAACTGTCATTCCTGAAATTGCATCAAGAATCTGATCTGTTGTTAATGCTGCCATATTGTCTTCCTCACAAATAGGTAAATATCACTCTCAAAATGAGAGACGCAGTTTCCATCCGTACGGACGGTCTGCATTTTTAACACGGACAGTCAGACAGCTTCTGAAGCCTGACCGTGCATTTTACTAATAAAACCTTACTCCGCCGCAGGTGCATCCGCATCTTTTTCAGCAGATGCTTCTGGGGCAGAAGCGGCTTCAGCCGTTTCCGTTTGTTCGCTGGCTTTTGCCGTTGGAGCAGGCTTGTCGCCCTCCGCCTCTTTCTTTTCAGCATACGCTTTGATAGTAGCAGCCAGCTGACGAGCAGGTCCGTTGATTGCAGACATAAGCATAGCGATAAGCTCCTTCTTTCCAGGAACTTTTGAATACGCTTCTATTTTAGCCGCATCAAGAACTTCCTTGTCTACGCATGCGCCTTTCACAGAAAGAACAGGAACTTCCTTCGCAAAATCAAAAAGCGTTTTTGCAATGACATTTGAATCCTCTTTGGACATTGCGATAACGGTCGGCCCTTTAAGATATTCCGCCACATTATCAATTTTCATTTCCTCAAAGGCAATGCGTGCAAAGTTGTTTTTCATAACTTTTAGGGTAGCGTTTTGCTCTCGAAGCTTTTTACGAAGTCTTGAAATCTGCTCAACAGTCATTCCGCGATAATCAGCAAAAATAAAGTCATTGTATTCTGAAAGGGTCTTTTTTGCATCTTCAATAGCAGCGGTTTTTGCAGGCTGTATTTTTTTCGCCAACATTGCCATAATTACTCGCCCTCCTTCGTATAGTCAACCCACACTCCAGGCCCCATAGTAGAACTAAGTGAAACGGAGCGGATAAACCCAGACATTCCAGCAGGAGCCTTCCTACCAATTTCTTTAATGAGAGTGTTTACATTTTCCACGATTTTCGCGGAGTCCATAGAACACTTGCCAACCGCGATATGAACGCATCCGCCTTTGTCAGCGCGATATTCAGTGCGTCCCTTTTTCAACTCGTTGATTGCAGAAACAATGTCGGTTGTAACGGTGCCTGTTTTTGGATTAGGCATAAGACCTTTGCGTCCTAAAACCATACCTAAACGACCAACATCCTTCATCATATCGGGAGTTGCAACGGCGATGTCAAAATCAAGCCACCCGCCTTTTACTTTCTCGACATACTCATCGCCCGCATACGCAGCCCCTGCATCAAGAGCCTCTTTTACACGGTCTTCATGGCAGAATACAAGCACTTTTTTCTCGCCCTTGAACTGGTTCGGGAAAACAAGCGTGTCGCGAACAGAAGCAGACTTGTCCATTTTGAGTGAAAGATGGGCTTCCACCGTTTCATCAAAATTGGCGCTCTTCATATCTTTTACCATATTACATGCGGCAGCTACTGAATATTTTTTTGTCAAATCATATTTTGCAGCGGCTGTTCGATATTTCTTTCCATGTTTCATACTACTGCTCCACCTCTACGCCCATACTGCGAGCAGTACCGGCAATGATTTTCTTTGCTGCCTCAATGTCATTCGCATTAAGATCCTTGAATTTCGTGTTTGCGATTTCCTCAAGGTCTTTTTTAGAAAGCGTACCCACTTTGTTCAAAAGAGGATTTCCTGACCCCTTGTCAAGCTTCAACGCTTTTTTGATGAGAACTGCCGCAGGCGGTGTTTTTAGCTCAAATGTGTAGGATTTGTCCGCATAGACAGTCAACACAACAGGAATGATAAGACCTTTTTCCATTGACTTTGTGCGGTCATTGAATTCCTGGACGAATTTTGGAGCCGAAACGCCATGAGGCCCAAGAGCAGGTCCAATCGGTGGAGCCGGAGTCGCAGAGCCTGCAGGGCATTGCAATTTGATTACAGCTGTTACCTTTTTAGATGCCATTTTTTTCTCCTAAAATTGGTATTGAGATAGCAAACGCCACCTCATAACGAAACGCCTTTATCCAACGGATGTGCGTCTCTCCCAAAAACAGGCAATGTTCGCCGGCAAGCGAACACCTGAAATTGTTAACTGATTTTTTCAACCTGAAGAAGGCTCACTTCCACAGGAGTCGCGCGTCCAAAGATTTGGACATTGATACGAAGCTTGTCTTTTTCAACATTAACATCTTCTATATTTCCGCTGAAATTCGCAAATGGTCCGTCTATGATTTTCACTTGGTCGCCAACATTAAACGACTGCTTGACCTTGACAACTTTTTCACCTTTGATTGCACCAGACTTCAAAAGAAGATTCTTTGCTTCTTCGGGTTTAATGGGACGAGGGCGTTCATTAGGATTTGTGCCAACGAAACCCGTCACGCCTTGAATTTGTCGAAGCACAGAACATGTTGACTTCCAGCCAATTTCGGGGAGGTCGAGCTCAATCATAATGTAACCGGGAAGAAATTTATCACGGCGAGATTTTTTCTTTCCATCTTTAATTTCAACAACTTCCTCGACAGGAACACGAATATCGGTCACAACAGCGGAATCAAGCTCATTATTGTCAAGAAGCGTTCTTATTGTTCGTTCAATCTTACCTTCGTAACCTGTATATGTGTGAAGAATATACCAGCTTTTCGCCATAAAATCCCTCTATCTCATTATGAACTGGAAGGCTTTTGAAAAACCAAAGTCCAACAAACCAAGAATCACCGCAACAACGATAGTAGATATAATCACAACCTTTAAAGAGGCTAAAACATCTTCGCGAGAAGGCCAAACAACTTTTTTCAACTCTGCCTTGCTTTCTCTAAAGAACTGTCCCACTTTTGACATTTGATTCCTCCGAAATGGATTAAATAAAACAGGGCCGGCAGGACTCGAACCCGCGACACTCGGTTTTGGAGACCGATGCTCTACCAACTGAACTACAGCCCTAAAATATTTCATCCGTCCGAAAACCGAACGGAAAAACACAACAATTATTTTACTTTTGTCTCTTTGTGCAATGTATGTTTGTTGTCAAAAGGACAATACTTGTTCAACTCCAACTTACCAGTGATGTTCTTTCTATTCTTGTAAGTTGTATAGTTCCTTCTTTTGCACTCAGTACACTGCAACGCGATAATTTCGACCGCACCTTTTTTCTTGCTTGACATATATAACCTCCATAAAAAGTCAAGAGCAATTTTGGCTAGAAACTTCGTTGCCAGTACAAAATTGCGGTTGGCTTTTTGCGCACATTCGCAACGCAGTGTGAATGTACAGTATATGATAAGTTTGCAACGCAAACTTGAGTTGATAAAAGTCGCGCTATTTGTGCGGCTTTTATCATAACTCCTCTAAAAAATCTCATTTGAAGCCCCCGTGCGGGATTGAACCGCAGACCTCAGCCTTACCATGGCTGCGCTCTACCAGCTGAGCTACAAGGGCATTCTAGCGCAAATGGTAATGTGTCTTACTAATATATACGAACAAATACTTTATGTCAATAAAAAAAACAAAATTGATTTTACAAAAAAAGCAAGAAATCTCGTGTCACATTTATCATAGGACACACTTGTACCTTTTGCGAATGCAAAAGTGCGTAGCATAGCATAGCATAGCGTAGCGCACTGCCCTTTCACGGACGAACATTGGTGAAAATCTAGCGGGGCAACCATGTATCCACATGTCGATATGCTCTCCCCCATTCGGAATCTTTTAATTTCGTGTCATTGTTTGAAAACAGCAATGACTTTTCACCTGTCATCGAACAGATGAAAACAATATTTCCGTTCATCGGCTCATAACCACCTATCGATTTTCCTGTGTTTTCATCATACCCGCCCGATGCGCCGTATTGCGTGCAATAAACATAGTCTGTGTACGGTGAAATGCGCTCTATAAAATCCAACGCAGGAAAAACTTTCTCAACATTTTTTGTGTATTCCGTTGAGCCAACGCTACAAGAAACACATACAATCTCAGGCTGAATCAAAGACAGCAACGCCTCGCTTGCCGCAGTATAACTTCCGTGATGACCGCCTTTATAAAATGTTGCATGCGGCAAATTCGGATTGTGTTCAACAAGAGATGCTTCTCCGCTCCTTTCCAAATCCCCAAGAAAATAATAGTATGTTTTTTCACCGTCTGCAGCCGTGTGCGTAAAAAGCACACACACGGAAAAGTCATTTTCATTTGAAGTGTTTGTTTCATAATATGCTTGATAGAGAATTTCCATAGTGATTGCTCCATCTCCTGTCAAATCATACACCCGTTTTGCTCCATCAGTCTGATTATAACATTGCAGCGCTGTATACCACACACTATCCTTTGTGCCTGCGACTTCCGCATCTCGGTTCGCACAATAGTTTCTATATGCGACAGTGGACTTGTTTGTTTTTGCAAATTGAATGATTGTTTTACACTCGTACCTCTCGAATATGCTCGGGCAGGACGCACTCCCTACAAATCCATAGATATGGTCTGCGTCCGCATGGGTCACAATGACATATTCTAAAATACCATCTTTGCAGTATCTGTCTATATACGCGCCCGTTGTGTTTGGGCTACCTCTCTCGCTTCCCGCATCGATTAAAACATCAGTTTCCCCCGCCTTTATATAGATGCTGTCGCCGTTCTTGTTGCTTCCAAGCATCATCAGATGAATTGAAAAGTCATCTTTTTTGAGCGACGCCTTCCCCCGATTTACGAATGTTTTAAAATGTCCTGTTTTAGAGGGCGATGTCTCAGCAGCTCCAAGCGCTTCTGTTTCAGCCGACACTATTTCGGAAGATGTTGTTTCGACCGATGCTACCTCAAGAGCCTTGCTTTCAATCGCCCCCACACTGGAAGACCTGCATGTCACCACAAGACACAAAAACACCACAAAAAGTCCTGCGCTTCCAATTCGCCTAAAAAATCGCATTTTCATTTTCGCTTTCACTCCAGTATCTTCGTTTTACACAATATACTAGTATACAGAAAAACACACATATCTTCTAGCAAATCAAAGCCGTAACGAACACGAGTTGTTTTTTGAGTGGATATCGGTACTAGTTCGTTACGCTGCGCTACCATTTTTGCTTTCGCAAAAAGTGTAAGCGAGTTGATAAAAAGAAAAGAAGTGGATATTTTCCGTTTCATACGATATAATGTGAGAATCTGGAGGTACGCAAAAAAAAATGACGAGTCATGAAATTGTAAAGGCCCTTACACACATCAAAACATATGTTTCGGCCGCAGATTTGGATGCATTTGAATATGCAATGAATGTTTTTGAATTGCTTGAAGAAAAGCAAGTTGAAAATCCTCTTGAATTTATACAAGAAAAGGCGGAGGCGTAAAAAATGGTCGGAACATTTTGGTCTTTGGTGCCTCCTCTCGTTGCCATTGCTTTGGCGTTAATCACAAAGGAAGTGTACTCCTCTCTTTTTATCGGCATTATAATCGGTGGAGTGTTTTTTGCAGGAGGAAGTTTTGCAGGAACAATAACCCATATATTTTCCGATGGTCTTGTCGCATCTCTTTCCGATTCGTACAACGCAGGAATTTTAGTGTTCCTTGTTGTTCTGGGAATTATGGTTGCATTGATGAACAAGGCGGGCGGATCTGAAGCGTTTGGAAACTGGGCTAAAAAACACATAAAGACAAAAATCGGGGCGCAGTGCGCGACAATTTGTCTTGGAATCCTCATTTTTATCGACGACTACTTTAATTGTCTTACTGTCGGTTCAGTTATGAAGCCTGTTACGGATAAATATGGCGTTTCACGCGAAAAGCTCGCCTATCTGATTGACTCAACCGCCGCCCCTGTTTGCATCATCGCACCTATTTCATCATGGGCGGCTGCCGTTTCAGGATTTGTCACAGAAGGCGAAAACGGACTTGCACTTTTCACAAAGGCAATCCCCTATAATTTCTATGCGCTTTTTACCATTGTAGCGATGTTCTCTCTTGTTCTCACTCAAACAGAATTCGGACCAATGAAAAAATTTGAGGAGGCGCGAAATATTTTAAACACCGCTCCATCATCTCAATCTCCTCAAAAAAAAGCCGCAAAGAAAGGAAATGTAATCGACCTTGTTCTGCCCATTATTGTCCTTATCGTTTTATGCACCATCGGAATGATCTATTCAGGTGGATTTTTCAGCGTGGGAGAAAACCAATGGAAATTCATCGATGCATTCGCCGCCTCCGATGCCTCTGTTGGACTGGTGCTGGGATCCTTTGGAGCGTTGATTCTAACCATAGTCTTCTACACATGTCGTCGCGTTTTGAAATTCACTGAATGTATGGCTTGTGTGCCAGACGGATTCAAAGCGATGGTCCCTGCCATTTTAATCTTGACTTTGGCATGGACACTAAAAGGAATGACAGACTCTCTCGGGGCAAAAGATTTTGTTGCAAGCGTTGTTGCAGGTAGCGCACAGTCGCTGATGAATTTCCTGCCAGCGATAATCTTCCTCATCGCTTTAGGGCTTGCATTTGCCACGGGAACATCGTGGGGCACATTCGGCATTTTGATTCCAATCTGCATAGCCGTATTCCCAGATGCAGGAGAACCACTTCGTGTAATCTCAATAAGCGCATGTATGGCGGGAGCAGTTTGCGGCGACCATATTTCCCCCATAAGCGACACAACCATTATGGCAAGCGCAGGTGCAGAATGTCATCATGTAAGCCATGTTGCAACTCAATTGCCGTATGCGCTGTGCGTTGCATTGGTTAGCTTTGTTTGCTACATCATAGCAGGATTTATAAAAAATCCTCTGATTCCGCTTGCCGTAGGAGCCGTCGCAATCATCGGTGGCATTCTTCTTATAAAAAGAATGCAAAAGGCACAATAACATATATGCCAAAGATAAAATCCGACCGCAACAAGACCATTGACTTTTCAAGCGAGGAAAACCCAGAGTACCTTGAACGATGCATTCACATCAAGGACACGAGAGTCTCTTTCTCGCTCAATGAAGTTCGTAACGCAATTATCTTTGGTGACTTTTTTACTGCCACACCATTGCTTCCGCATTCATTCGTTGACCTGCTGATTGCAGATCCACCCTACAACATTGACAAGACATTTGGAAAGACAACATTCCATCAGATGAGTGCGGATGACTATGAAGAATACACAGAGCAGTGGATTTCCCTTGTCGAGCCACTTTTAAAGCCCCATGCCTCCCTTTATATCTGCTGTGATTGGAAATCCAGCTCTGCAATAGAGCGGGTTCTTTCGCGTCATTTTAGCGTACAAAACAGAATCACCTGGCAGAGAGAAAAAGGAAGAGGTTCAAAAGCAAACTGGAAAAATTCAATGGAAGACATCTGGTTCGCCACAAAAGCAAAGAACGATTTCACCTTCAATGTAGAAAGCGTGAAAATGAGACGACGCGTCATTGCGCCATATAGAACTGACGGAAAGCCAAAAGACTGGGAAGAAACAGGAGAAGGAAAATTCCGAAACACTTGCCCCTCGAATTTTTGGGATGACATTTCAATTCCCTATTGGTCAATGGCGGAAAACACCGCTCATCCAACGCAAAAACCCGAAAAACTTCTTGCAAAATTAATTTTGGCAAGTTCAAACAAAGATGAAATGGTTTTTGATCCTTTTTTGGGTTCTGGTTCAAGCGCAGTCACGGCAAAAAAACTGTGCCGCGCCTTTTGTGGAATTGAAAAAAATGAACACTATTGCGCATGGGCGCAAAAACGCCTTGAAATGGCAGACGAAGACAAAACAATACAAGGCTATGCTGACGGCGTTTTTTGGGAAAGGAACACCTCGTCTCACCTACTTGTAAATCATAAAAAACGAGAAGAACAGCGTGATGCTTCCAATTAAAAGAATCAAGTCGCCAAACGCATGCATAAATTTGACCTTTCGAAGGCTGCAAAAAGTCAAGCCCACTGTGTAGAAAACGCCTGTCGTTATCAGAAATCCAAAGCTTGCAATGCTCACATCATAGTACAGCCGCCTGATTATCAAGAACATGGCACACCCTGAAACCGCATATAAAATGATATTCACAATATCAAGACGAGAACCTGCAATCGCATACAGAAAAATTCCTGTCAAACAAATTGCAAGAACAGCGCAGGTAACAACCCATTCAAACACCGTGTTTCGCGCAAATTGTCCTCTCGTTGCAAGAAGCGCATACGATATGTATATGCAGGCAATTGTCAAAAACACTCCGCTGCGATTTAATCGCCTAAACACTTCTTTCGCCGTTGGATTTGTGAGCGAGTGCTGAAGCGTTGACATAAGATAATTAAAGAACATTGTCGCACCAAAAGCAGTGTACATTCCAAGATACACAGGTATTCTGTCCGTATCCGAAGCAGGAACATTTTCAAGCGCAAGCACATCAAGCAAAACGGTCGCCACAATGAAAATACAGCATCCAAGCCCTTGTACAACTCCACTGAAAATTTCTTCGCCAACTGAATACGGACGCAACTTTTGCTGATAGGCAATGTGCTTTCTCTCCTTTTCTATTCTTTTTTGGGCGCGTTTTTTTGCGCGTTCTGAGCGAGCGTAATCATCCGCGGCATATTTTGCACGAAGGCGTTCAGGATCTTCTGCATATTGTATATTGACTTCACGGATTTTATTTTCCGCATCGCGCTCTATTTGCTTTATTCTGAGCCGCTTTTTTAACTTTAAAGATTTTAAAGTTGAAATACGCACCGCCTTTGCAGCAATCTCATCTTGACGAGTCATAATACCTCCCACCTTCAATAAAAAGTGTTTTCATTTTACCACACATTTTGTATTTTTACTAGGTTTAATTTCTTGATAGGTTTAGTTTCGCATTTTATAGTCGCAACTTGTGTTCAGACACTGTAGTAACAATTCACACTTTCTGCGGATGCAAAAAGTGGTAGCGCAGCGTAGCGAACTACAACCTCATTTGCATTGGTATATAAATCTCGTGTTCGCCCTTTCAGCGAAGTTTTTCCAAAACAACACGCATTTCACTATCAGGGACGGTTTTTAAAAATTCCAAAATTATTTTTCCATCCTTGATTTTCATGCTGGAGTCCTTTGAATTGGACGACTCGCGGACTTCTGAAATATTGACAGCATCCGTTGATTTTTTAGCATCAAACAAAACCATATCTGAAGTATATGTGTAGCGCAACTCTGCAATTCTAAAGTCATCGCTAAAATTAACTTCAAGACCTGGAAAGTCTTTTTTCATATTTTCCGCAAGCACAAACACCTTGCTGGAAAACGGATTTTTGCAGTCAAGCTTTCCATAGATTTCAGAACCACTTGGAAGATATGCTTTTTTCACGGAAAGGCCGTTCACTTCAACAACCAAATTCGCTCTGCCATCCACTAAACAGCCACCAAAATTGCGAATCATTTCCTCAATGTCTTCTCGTCCAACGCCAAAGAACGAAAAGTCATCCTCCGCTTCGGCTGTTTCAGAAACTTCATCGCTTTCCTTATTGTTGGACACAGGGCGAGTGTTATAAGTTGCAAGCATTTCATGTAAATATCTATCAGAAAAATCCGCCTTGCCCGTCAGAGCAAATTCCCACTTGCATGAAGCAAGCCCTATCATGAGAAAAACAACACTAAAAAAAACAAACGATTTTCTTTTCAACTTTCGTTTCAACACGGAATTTATTGTAGCATATTTTGGGGAATGTAAAAAGGCAAGTGCCTATTATTGTATTAGTATTCATCAGCATTAAGAATGAAAAAAATACCGATTTCGTAAAATTAAAAACCTTTAATTATAACTATTACAACTAAAGGCAATCTACAACGCCAATCTAAAGATAATGATGCGATAACTTTAATTTTTAAATTATCAAAAAAGGAACGGTTTCTCCAATGATAAAAACATCCTTAAAATTTTAATTCGTGAAAAAGAATTCAAAAATAAATAAATACCTTAACATTTAAATACTTATCCTAAAATTTCCATTCTCATTCCATTGACAACTTATATCTTTCAATCCCTCGATTCCACACAACACGCTTTATACATTCAGTGAGAATCACATAAACGGCGCACAGCACAAGATATTTCTGCCAGCCATCCTTTTTAAAAAGGCACATCGCACAGGGGTTTGAAAACAACACAATCGGAAAAACGAATGTCAGCGCAATGCGCACGCCCTTTGGATAAATTCCTTGCGGATAGTTTGAATTTGACTGGAGCGTAAACACAAAGTCGTTCAAGCCTGTCGCGCTCACTGTCCAAAATGCGACTGGCATCAAAATTGAGAAAATGTTCATCATCAAGGCGGTCCCCAAAACAAAACTTAAAAACGCAAACAGAATATTCACGCCCAGCAAAACATCGCAATGCGCAACACCGATGATAACCATGCAAATGCTTGGCGTCATAGACAGAACCTGATGGATATTTATATCAGGGCACATCATAAGAACGCGGGCGCTCATCGGCTTTAAAAGCACAAAGTCAACATCGCGGGAAATCACTTTGTTTGAGAAACTGTCAATTCCACCGATAAAAAACAGCATCATAATCTTCAGCGAACACAAATTGATTCCATACAGAAAATACAACTCATACTTGGAATAGCCCGCAACCGCATCAAAATTACCATATATCACTTCAATAAAGACAATCGAAGCAATCGCGTCAAGAATTTCAAACAACACCACGACCGCCAGATTCTTTCGGTTTATCACAAACTTTTGAATTCCAATGGACGCAATTTTTGCCATGTATCGAAACAAATGCACTAGTCCTTTCATATCACACCCCCGCAGCCTCGTATCGTTTCACCCCCTGTCTCCATATCACGCGTGAAAGTAAAAGCAGAACAAGTGCGCAAATGGCTTGATTCACCATCAAAAGGGGAGACGCACGCCGCTCTAAAATCTGAAGCGGTACATAAAAAATATATTGATACGGCAAAAACGCACAGAACTTTTGCATTCCAAGAGAGGCAAGCCCAATCGGAAAAAGGCGGCCGCCAAACACATCAAGCAAAACTGAGTTCACCATTGCAATTCCCCAGACCGTGTTCGTCCAAAACGCAAGAATTCCGATGAGATACGACATCTCGAAATTGATTATGAGCGAGAAAAACACAGAAACGGCAAACGCTGGAGAATAAGATGGGAAAAAATGCAATGCAACGGCGGAAACCACTAAAAACACAACTATAAAAATTTTCATTGCGAAGTAAGACGCAAAATTCAAATAGGAATATGAAACAGGCTTTAAAAGATCCACCGACAAATTGCCCTGATAAATCGCCGTTGAAACCTTGTCCGTGATGTCGGTCTCCACAAAAAGTCCGATTAACATCACCACGAAAAAATAGACGACCATCTGCATTTTGGAATACGAAAACGAGTTTGACTCTCCCATTGCGGAAAGCCAAAACAACACCGTAAACAAAAACTTCAAAATCACCGTGAACCACGACATCACGAAATTGACGCGAAACACAAAGTTCCTCTGAAAAAACAACTTCAACAGTCTAAAAAAACGCATATATTAATCTCCAAATTTCTGAGATTGCCACGACCTACGGTCTCGCAATGACCTTTTCGTCTGTCTTTTCGGTGAAGACATTCACGAGCGCATCTTCCAATGTTCCGTTGTCATTTGAATATTTCTGTATTGCCGACTGAACATCTCCGTCATAAAAAAGCGAGCCGTGCGTGATTATCATCAGGCGGTCGCACATCTTTTCTATATCGCCCACATTGTGGCTCGTCACAATCGCCGTGATTCCAAATTCCTTGAAAATTTTTTTGAGGTAGTCGCGGAGCGAAACGCGAGCAACGATGTCCAAACCGTTTGTCGGCTCGTCAAGGAATAAAATGCGTGGGCGATGGACAAGCGAGGCGATTATGTCCATCTTCATTTTTTGACCGAGTGACAAATTTCGAACGGGAACATTCACCAAGTCCTCCACGCCGAGCGTTTTTATCAACTCTCCTGTCCATGATTCAAAGTCTTTTTTGGGAATGTCATAGACAATTTGATTGAGCGAGAATGTTTCAAGCGCGGGCAGCTCCCATATCAACTGCGACTTTCCGCCCATTATAAATCCAATCTGCCTTTTGAAGGCGTTGCTTTTCTTGTACGGAACAAACGAACACACATCAACGCTACCCGAAGTCGGCTTTATGAGCCCACTCAAAATTTTCAGCAGAGTTGTTTTCCCCGCGCCGTTCGGGCCCGCCACCCCGACAATCTCGTTCTCCGCAATTTGAAAGCTTATGTCTTTGAGTGCCTCTTTGTAAATGTAATTTCTGCGAAACAAATCTTTGATTGAATTTTTCAAGCCCTGATTTCGCACAAATGTTCGGTAGGTGTGATTTAGATTTTCTACGGTTATTGCGTTCATTTTTTCCTCCTGTTTAGTCCTTGGATACAAAATAAAAATCCCTGCTATTTTCAATGCTGCCATAATAAAATTTTTTTTCTAAAAACAATAAGTATTTTTTATATATGTTTATATCTCTTCGTTTCATATAACTACAATATTTATTACCATATATTTTTAACATTTTAAAACACTTTGAACAATTATTTCTAATTTTACAAAGTTGGCATCCATATTTTTTTTCATTTTCCATTTTTAACTTTTTATATTTTTCTAAAATAATTTTTGCAGAATCTTTTCTTGTCCCAAGTAATACACCGTTTTTGCAGGAGTAAATTTTTATCCCGTTTTCAATATATACCCTAAAATTATCTTCACAAGCACATCTATTGTAGATTGCACAAATATCTCTTGGAATTAAAACATATTTATCGGATAAAATACATTTTCTTAATTTCTTTTCATTTTTAATGCCAATCAAATAAAATTTAATTTTATTGAAATTGTTGAAAATAATATTTTCCCTATATATTATATGCCACTTATCTTCGAAAGGAAAAAGTTTTTTAAAACTAATTACATCATTAGGAATAATTCCATGCAAAGGTATTGTCGGAACTATAAATATTTTTTGATCATCAGAAATTAATGATATATTTGAATTCATTTTACAATTTTTATATAAAAATGAACTATCTATATCTCCTTCGCAAATTACATTTTGAAAATAATTTTTATTTAGAATTTTTTGTTTTGAAGTATGCATTCCTGTTAATATTAGAAACTTATAATTTGATTTAAAATGTTCAATAAATGGATTGAAACGACTATCAGGAATTTTATTTAAATCATATTTATATAATTTTGGACTGTTGTAATATGACAAATAAAATTCATTTGAATAATCTTTTGGATAAATTTTTGTACCCTTGTAGTATGTTAATTGATTCTGATGAATTTCAGTAGGCTGTAAAGCTTCTGCAAATTTTAAAGTCGCTTTTGCCATTCTTAAGGTTTCATTATGCCATCCATTAATAATATATAAACAAGTATTTATTTTAAAATGTTTGCACATATTCAAAACAGGATTAAATTTGTTTAAAAAAGCAATACAATCCTCTCTTTGTGCGTTTGCCCCCAGTTTATTCATTTCCTGAAGAATTTTTATATTAGTATTTTCCAAACCAAAACCAATAAAGCATACATTTGCCATTTTTAAATATTTAAGCAATTCTATATCAATGGAATCTATGCGTGTATCTATTTTTATTTTTATCGTACATCCAAATTCATTTGATTTATTTTTTATTTCCTTACAGAGATTTATTGTATAGTTTCTATCAGAAATAAAAAAATCATCCCAAAAATATATTAAAACTATATCTTTTTTATTAAATTTCATAGATATGATTTTGATTTCTTCAACAACATGGGTAATATCAAAATAACGAATATTTTTTCTAAGCAAAGGATGATAGCAATAGGTACATGAAAATTTACACCCCCTTGATGAAGATACATAAACACAACCATGTTGATTATTCATTTCAACAGGATCTATTATTTCTAGATATGGAGATGGAATTTTATTTAAATCGATTTGTTCTGTAAAAATAGATTGTTTTACAACTTTATTAAGTTTATTGTCAAAAAATGCTATATGATTAACATCTTTATAAAGCAAATTACCTTTATCTATATTATCTAAAATGCCTAATAAAGTTTCTTCACCTTCAGACAAAAGACAACCATCAAATTTATACTTTGATAAAATAATATCTGAATTTCCAGAAGCAAAAAATCCTCCAAATAAAATTTTTATTTTCTTAGAAATTCTTTTTATTTCTAAAGCAAGACTAATTGAAATTTTAAAATTATATTTTGCCAAAGTAAAAATTATACAATCTGCACAATGCAACAAAATCTCTTCCGCCGCATCGTAAATCGATAAATTTGCATTACCGATAAAAAATTCTGCATCATGTCCTCTTGCTTTTACATACGAAAGCATATATCCTGCATTTAAATAAAATTTATACAGACCATTTTGATCAATATGGATTGCCAACACTTTCGCCATAATATTCATTCCTTACTATCAACACTTATAGTTGTTTTTTAATGAAATAAGAATTATTTTCATAACCATCTTCACTATTATTAATATCATTTTTAGTAAAATAATTTTTAAGAAGTTCATATGTATTCTGATTAAAATAATAATGAAAAATTCCGACTTGATTTATTTGTATGTTATAATCATTAAATTTTTGCCTTTTATAGTGCATTTTTTTTAAAGACTTCCTTCCTGTACTAAAAATATTTGTAAGATATAACGGCTTTCCCCCATTGTAATAAGAAAATGAATTTTTCTCTAAGAAAGAGAGAAATTTTTCTTTTTCATTAATAGAATAAAAAATTACAGGAATTTTAAATAATGATAAAACTGTTTGATTTCTATCTATGTCCACACTTCTTACATTTTTTTGAAAATTAAGTAAATTTATTATTTTCTTTGCCCAAATATCTTTTTCCGTTATAGAGGCTAAGAATACATTCTTAAATTGACTATACAATAATGCGCACTGCTGTTCAGTCACTCTATAATTGGAACCAAACAAATACATTTCATTATTACCCATTGGGATTTTTTGGGCATATGTTAAATCTTGATATAGGCATATCCTTCTATAAATTGCAATATCTTTCGTACAAAGGAAGCCCCCTTCTCCACATGTCAAAACTTTTGACTCTTGAAAACTGAACGCCCCAATATCACCAAATGTTCCTGCCTTTATATTTTTGTATTCAGAACCAATAGCCTGTGCACAATCTTCTATTACCTTTACATTATGAACTTTTAAATCGTGCAATATTTTTGAATAATCTTGCAAAAAGCCATTTAAATGAACAATAATTATAGCTTTTGGTTTATATTTTCTTTGCAATTTTATGATACTTTCACAATCAATTAATAAATTTCCGATTTTGCAAGGAACTAAAACAGGAATTGCATTTATTAAAGTTATTGCACTTATAGAAGCAATCCATGTATTTTCTGAAACCAAAACATAATCATTTTCTTTTACACCTAGAGATAACAAAGCAATAACAAGTGCTATTGTTCCATTTGGAACAACTTTACCATAAGGAGCATTTAAAAAATCACAAAACTGTCTTGTAAATTGTTCCTGAAAAGAATTTTCTAAATCATATCTTTTGTTTTTTGTTGTCAGTATTCCAGATTTCAAAACACAATTAACATTCTCAATGCAAGATTCTGTTATAACAGGCCATTTAATGCTATTTGAATCATTTTTCATTACTTAATACCATATTTATATTTTTGTTAAAATTAATTTTGCTAAATTATGAAGATTATTAAGATTTTCCATTTTGATTTCGTTTTCTTCAAAACAAATTTTGAATTTTTGTTCAAATTTAAAATACATTTCAAAAACTTTTAATGATGAAATCCCAAGTAATTCTATTAAATTTTCCTCAGGAACTTTTTTTACTCCAATACTTCTTTTTACAATCTTGATAATTTTTTTCAAGATTTTTTCTTCTGTCATTTTTCTCAACATATTCCCCCTCGTATTTTTAAAGAATCATTAATTTTGAAAAAATTTTAAATTCTTCATTTATTATGTCCAAACCCATATTTTTTATAGAATCAAAACAACTTTGAGAACAAAGCAAAGTAGCCTTATAAATTAAATTGCAAATTTCACGCCAGTTTTGCCTATTTTTATCAATAAAATTTAGAATTTCCGCATTTTCATAATTAAGATGATAAATTAAAAATTCTTTTAAATATTGACGACTATCTAACAAACCTGATATTCTTATTTTCAATGCAATATTATTTAAATTTTTCTTTATATCTTTAATTGTATAATCTTTTAAATATAGGGAAAAATCGTTTACAAAATTCAACTCATTTTTCAAAGATTCCCCTATAAAAAAATCCATATTCTTATGAAATATAGATTTGCAAAAAGAAGTATCAATCTGAAAGGAACTTACAAAAGGTATCACATCTGTAGCCTCATAATACCAACACCCATCTTTCCTCCATGCTGATTGCAACTCTTTTAATTTTACCTTCCCTTCGAAAATTTCACCATCATTTATTATAGGTATATAACAGTCACTCACAGTAGCATTTTTACTCCCAATATCAAGAATTGTTATAAAATGCGAAAGATCCCACTTGTTTATTTTATATAGGGGATGGTAAGTTAAGTTTTTTATATATATTGGACAAACAAAAGGTATGTGGCTTTTATTTACTAGACTTTGCAAATTGCGATTTTTACTTTTTATAAGATTAGATTTTAAATTAAATTTTTCTGAAATATCGTTAAAAGAATTTTCAATATGATGAGTCAATGAAATATCAGAAATTAATGAACCTGCCTTTTCATAAGAAAGTCTCATTTTTTCTAATAAAAAAAAGATAAAACTAGAATCAAATCTTACATTTAGAGTCGAAAAATAATTGCCTAGAGATCCTATAACACAATTTACACTTTTTTTGTATACATTTTATTATCTTAATTACAAAAATTATATTTCATAATTTTTGTAAAGTCAAATTTTTCAATCGTCCTTTTTGCATGTGCAAGCAGTAAAATAAAATGACGCGAAAATAAAAATAGAAAAGGTTTCTTTGAATGCATTCTGCAATAAACAATGTCGTCAAACAAATCAAGCAAAATGTTGGTTTTCGCCATTGCAACTGAAAAAATATTTTTTATAAAGTTCGGAATTTGTGAGACAGATACATCTACTGTCTACAACTGCTCGGCAAGAGCCTCGTTTTTATGCATCGTCACTTCGCCACTTTCAAGCGTTTTTTGAGAGCCATCGCTCATTTGAACCAAGAGTTTTGCGTCATCCGTTATATCGAGCACGGTGCATTGAAAATGCGTTTTGTCATCTCCAATCACGGGTGAAAAAGTTAGTGTCTTTCCCAAAAGAGTTGAGCGTTCTTTATACTCTTGCATTGCATTGGAGAATTCTTCATCAGGGTTTTCAAGGATTTTCAAAAGCTGCAAAACTGTCTCTTGAATCAGGCAGTCTTTTTTTTCAGAAAGCCATTTTTCTAAATCGGCAGCACTAACGATGCCAATGGCATTAGGGGCGGCAATATCGGCAGAATCCTCGTTGGTCTCTCCATTGACATTAGGAGCAATAGCCTCGACAGCATCTTCGTTGGTATCGCCTTTGGCATTTTTTTTCAAGGTTGGAGACGGCGCATCGCAGATTTTCCCGACAGTGGTTTCAAGGGCTTTTGGCATATCGCCATTTTTCAAAATATCTATGCCGATTCCGATTATCGCCGCCTCTATTTTTCCGCTCTGTGGATTCACTATGCCTTCAGTTAAAATGCCACACACTTTTTTCCCATCAACAAGCACATCATTCACCCATTTTATCTGTGCGCTCACTGAAAAAACCGTTGCAATTGCGCGGCACACTGCCACCGCCGCACTCGCGGTTATTGTGGAGGGAGCGGAAATTGCCTTGTCTACAAAAATCAATGAAAAATAAACTCCTGTTTTTGAAGGGGAATAAAAACTTCTGCCAAGCCGCCCGCGTCCAGCCGACTGTTCTTCCGCCACCAAAAGCGTTTTATGGAGAGAGGGATAAAGAGACGGTTCAAGACCTGAAAAACGCCTTTTCGCCTCAGAATTCGTTGAGTCGATTATAGCAAAGCGTTCTACCTTTACATTTGGAATTTCAATAGACACAACTAGAAACACTCCTTCTATCAATAAAAACAGAAAAACAGGCTCGAAACAGGGCGAATCGTCAACCCAGATTCAACATGAGGGGAAAAGCCTTTCCCCTAAGTTCAGCCGTCCGCTTATGCTCCCGTCTTCACCATACCCCTTTCTCCTAGGGGCTTGCGCCCCTAAAACCCCTACATTTTCTCCACCCCGTGCGGGGGTCGCAATTTTTTTATGGATTGCTTCGGACGCTCGCAGGCGGGCAAACTCGCAATTGACAGGCTGACCGCTAGAAGCTACACCAGTTGTTGCGGGTAGTAGGTCAGGGCGAACCTTTGTCAGTCTCGCCCCAACACGGTAAAGCCTTCCGCAGGGCTGGTGAATGCGATGCCACTTCCAGGCTTTGCAAGACACGGAAGCGTGCGAACTGCATTTAAAATATCCTCGGACTTGTTTTTATCGGAGAGAATGAAAATCATATCCTTTTCAGGAACTATTTCAACTCCAAAAAATTTTCCGTCCCCCTCGCGAGCAGTTCCTCGCGCATTTATAATTGTTCCGCCGCTTGCACCCGCCTTTCGCGCCGCATCCATTGCGTCATCTGCAAAACCTTTGTTTACAATTATCGTAATCAAATCATGAGTTGTGTCATTCGCCATATCTTTTATCTCCTTTGCCTGTGAAAAAACCGCCCCTGCCTTTACAAAACTTGATGCAGAAACTGTAAAAATAATTCCAAAAGGTCGTTTTTTCTCTTTGGTTGCTTCAATCATCGCGTCCTTTATTTTTTCCGTCAAATCATCTGGAGTCAAAACATAAATCAAATCCTTTGCAGCATCTCCAAATCCAATCAACTGCAAAAATGAATTCGCCGCCGTTCCCCGCCCCATTACGATAGTTCCGCCATTCGCGCCTGCATCAACGGCAGACTTTGCAAGAACTTCTCCATAATTTCGCGGCACAATTCCAATTATCAAATTATACGCTGCCATTTTTCACCTCAAGATTTTTAGGAACTTTCCCGCTTCTCTTTTTCTTTGCGTTATATATAATGCCAAGCAGTTGAATCGCAATGAGCGGTGTCATCGCGACAAGTGCAATCACACCAAAAGAGTCTCCATCTCCTCCACATCCCAGACTTGCTCCAATAGTAAACGAAAGAATAAATGTCGATGTAATCGGTCCAGAAGCAACCCCTCCTGAATCAAACGCAATAGCAGTAAAAAGACTTGGTGAAAAAATCATTAAAAGCAGTGCAAGCGCATATCCTGGAACAAGGAGTTTCATAATGGAAAATCCTTGCAATGTTCTCCACATCGCAAGACCAATCGCAACGGCCGCTCCAACGGCAAGAAATGAAAGCATAAACTTTCGCTTTATTGTGCCACCGGAAAGATTTTCAACTTGGTCTGTCAAAACCCAAACGGCAGGCTCTGCGCACACGACAACCGCGCCCAAAAGAAGCCCCGTAAAAATGAGCAGAACAATCCACCCGCCCCCTAGTTGACTTGCCTTTTGCCCTAAAAGCAATCCCAACTCTCTTCCTGCAGACATAAATCCACCGTTCACACCAATCAAAAATATAGTGAGCCCGATATAACTCCACACAAGTCCAATCGCCATGCGGATAATTTGACGCGGCGGCAATTTCAAAAGCGTAAACTGAAACACAACCAGCATAACTGCAAGCGGTGCAATAGAAAGAGCCGCTTCCTTCGCAATAGAAGGAAGCAATGATATGAAAATATGCAGACCAACTTCGCTTGCAGCCTCCCCAGAAGAAGAAGCCGCCTCAAAAGACGCGCCGCTTTTCGCAAGAATTACGCCGTATAGCAAAACGGCAAAAATCGGTCCAATTGAAGTGACCCCTGTGAGACCGAATGTGTCGTCATCATCAGATTTTCCTCGTTTTGACCGAACAGATGCCACACCCACTCCCAGCGCAAGGATAAACGGAACAGTCATTGGTCCCGTTGTGGCTCCTCCAGAATCAAACGCAATGCCCCAAAAACTTTGAGGAGCGAGAAATGCAACGCCAAAAATCACCACATAAAAAAACAAGAGAACAATTTTTATTGGAATATGCAAAACGGTTCTCAAAAGTCCAAACATGATGAAAAGTCCAACGCCAAGAGCAATCATGAAGACCAAGCGCATCTTATCCACCACAGAAAAGACAGAGTGAATTTGGTCTCCAAAAACTTGAATGTCGGGTTCTGCCACAGTAACGAGAAATCCAATGGCAAAGGAAACGCCTAAAAGCAAAAAAACATTTTTCTTGCTCGTAAGAGCCGCCCCCGTCCTTTCTCCAATAGGCTGAATTCCGATGTCAACGCCGAGCAAAAAGGCGGAAAGCCCTAAAATTAAGAGAACGCCACCAATAACAAATCGAATGATAAGCATAGTTCCGATGGGCGCAACGGTAAACGCCAAAATCAGGACGATTGCCATAACAGGGAGAACGGAAGTTGCCGTTTCTTTTAACTTGCTTGTAAAGTTCATATCAATTATTTATAACAATTCCAAGATTTCTCTTCAATCCCGCGAACCCATTTTGCAGCCCATTGTTTTGCACCATCAAGGTCATGGTCGCGGTAATTTCCACATTCTTTTGCAGTCGTTGCAGGAATAGGCTTGTCCCACACGGCAACTTTTTTGAGCACATTCAACAAACGCATCGCTATGAATTCTTCATCAACATCACCAAAAACAGTAAAATAAAATCCTGTTCTGCATCCCATCGGACTAAAATCTATCACACCGTCAATTTCGTCACGGATGTACTCCGCCACAAGGTGTTCAAGCGTGTGTATCGCTCCTGTAGACATAAATTCCACATTCGGCTGCGTGAACCGTATGTCAAATTTTGTGACAACATCCCCCTTCGCCCCGACTTTTCTATCGGCCTTTCGTACAAATGGAGCGACAACCTTTGTGTGGTCAAGATTGAAGCTTGAAACCTTGTAATTTCCCTCGCTGTGCTCAGACATTTTTCAACACCTCCAAAACAACTTGCGCGCACATCTCAGCGGCGGTATTTTCATTGAACGAATAGGTTTGTTCAACGGTATCATCCGCCATATCTGAAATGCATCGCACTATTACATAAGGAACGCCGCTCAAGTAACATGCATGCGCAATCGCAGCTCCTTCCATTTCAACGCAAATGGGGCTGCAAATCTCTCGTATATGCGACTTCGCCTCTTTTGACGAAATAAACTGATCGCCCGTTGCAACCCGCCCTTCAACGATTTTTCGTCCGCCGCCAGCATCGCCAGCACCAGCATATATCGTTTTAAATGCTTTCTTCGCCGCATCTATTAACGCTCGGTCGGCAGGAAACGCACTGCACTTCATCTGCGGAATTTCAGTTGGTTTGTAGCCAAAGCAAACTGCATCCATATCATGATACACTGCGTCCGTTGAAAGCGCCATATCAAAAATACGCAAATCTCCACCCAACGCGCCGGCAATCCCCGTGTTGATAATCGCATTCACTCCAAACTGAAGAATCAATCGCTCGGCGCACAACGCCGCGTTCACTTTTCCAACGCCGCTTTTCACAACAACCACATCCTTTCCGTTGATTTGCCCCTCATTGAATGTAAGCCCTCCAGCCTTCGTTTGTTTTAAAGCACCCCCCTCCTGCATACAGTGCAAAAGAATCGCGACTTCCGACTCCATCGCACCAATTATTCCCATTTTCTGTATCATATTCATCCCCTATAAAACGGTTTCCATAAAAACGCTACTTTTCACTGTCTTTTTTCTTGTACCATAGAAACAGCGAACGATATGATTAAAATAATGCCACAGACAACAACGGCAGAATCCGCCACATTAAAAACCGGCCATCGTTCCATTCCAAAAAGTCCATAGATTTTCACATCTATAAAATCAACAACACCTTCAGCGCGGAAAAATCTGTCTATGAGATTTCCAAAACCACCTCCAATAACGCCGCACAGTGCCCATCTTTGAACTTGATTAAATTCCTTGTTGCGAAAATAAATTGCTATCACAATACAAAGCACAACGAGAGGCATAATTCCAAAACAAATTCGGCGGAGCGCCAACGGCATAGAATCTCCAATGCTGAATGCAACACCTGTATTGGCAACATGAACGATTCTCAAAAAATCCCCGAAAAATTCATATCCTATTGTCAAAAGCGGAATATGTTTTACAATAAGAGCCTTTGTCACTTGGTCAGCTATTACAACTACAAAAGTCAATATAAATGGCAGCCACTTCTTCTTGTCAAAAGTCATAAAAAAATCTCCATTACCTCGTTTTCATCTCTATTAGTATGAATGTCGACTTTCACAAAAAGTATAAAAACATTCTCCCAGTTGCAGTGAGGAATGTCAAAATCCGGGGCTAGCCCCTCGCGCTGATTTCGGCAATAGCGAACAAGTTCGCTAGCCAGTTTTTGCATTTGCAAAAACTGGGGGGCGGAAGTCGAAAATTTAAAGACTGTGCAACACATCAATAAATCTTCCGCCACTGCCACTGGCAGGAGACCGCAATCAGAGCGATTTTGACTTCCTCCCTGCGCCTTCGCGAATGTTTTTCTCATAATATTACAAAAGCCGACATTCATACTATTAAAATATCAAAGTCCCGTGGGAACATCAATAAAAACTGTTTCCATACCTGTTTCTTTTTCTAATTTTTCACGCACGAGATTCACCCCTACCGTTTCAGTTTGGTAATGTCCCGCCGCTATCATATTCATTTTGTTTTCACGGACATAGTGATATATCTCATGATTCACTTCCCCAGTAACATACGCATCAAGACGGCAGAAAACCGCTTGGTCCACATCGTCCGCAGCCCCTCCAGAAATAACGCCCACCGTTTTTATCTCTTTTTTCCCAAATGGAAGCACTGCAAGCGGTTTTTCCCCTTTCTGCAGGACTTTTTCTGCAAGTTGTTCTATTGAAAGAACCTCGTTCAGTTCCCCTTGCACGCCAATTGTCATTGAACGCCACTCTCCAAACGGCTTTTGATTTTTCAAGCCCAGTCGCGCGGCAAGCCCATAATTATTTCCGTAGGGATTGTTTGCGTCAAGCGGAATATGACATGCATAGAGCGCAAGGTCATTCTTTAAAAATGCACTGTATCGAGCGTATACGCTCCCTGTAATCACATCACATCCACCCCAAAACAAACCGTGATGCACAAAGAGCACATCCGCACTCTGCTTCACCGCTTCAAGTGCGGTCGCCTCGCATGCATCGACAGCAAAGGCAACTTTTTTAATCTGCTTTGTATCGGGCGCATTATTTTGAATTTGTATGCCGTTTCGAGATGGGTCTCCTGCATACTCCTCTATGTTTAGAAAACCCTTAAAATAAGCGTCCAGTTCAAACAATGTCATTCTGCTGCTCCTTCTTGTTGAATTCCAGCACGATTCACCAATATAATGTTCGCGCCGTCACTAGAATCTCCTGAAACCTCTGCCTTCCCCTCAGCAATCGGCTTTTCGGCAATCGGAATGTGAGATGCAGTCTTTTCAGTCAAGAGCCGCACCTTGTCCAAGTCTTCATTTCGTTTTTTTCCAAGAATATATGCAACAATAGGACGCGTTTGTTCAACAAAGCCAAAACCTGGAGTTGCATACTCCTCTTCCGCCGCAAAATAAAACACACCGCAGATTTCATCTTTATGCAGCTTTTCAAAGTCTTGCAACGCAATTTCTGTCATCCAATCGCCAATAAAAAGGAGAGGCATTTTAGTGGCGATTTTTTGTTCACTTATTTCCTCTGTTTCATCCCCCGCATTCGCAACGCGTTCCGCTCCAGATTGCGCCTCACCGTGTTTATCATAATTTTCATTTTGCCTTATAATCTCAAGGAGCGCGTTCATCTCTTGCATAGAGTTATATGTGTAAAATTCCTTTTCAAGCTCAAATTTGACGGGATTTTTTAAATAAGAAAAAAGCGCAAAAATCCGCCTGAAATAGCGTGAGTCTCCCATTGTATGAAACCATTTTAAATCGCGAGCGTAAAAATCCACCGCATAGACTTTAAATCCCTTTTGGGCAAGAGAGAATGTGTACGGCGCATAGTCAGAAACATCAGCGCGTTTATCTGTCAGAAGCGCAACGACTCCTCCATTCAAACTCTTTTCATTCGCTGGCTGAATAACCCACATGTTCGCAGATGAAATTTCAAATGGAGCAGCCGTAAAGAATCCCCCCGCAAAAGTACCACAAAGCCTTGTTTTTTGTATGCTCACATTGTATTTTCTTGCATTTAAATACAGCGGTCGAAAATAAATCAAAAGGGCCAGTTCCAAAACAGATGCACACAAAACGATGACTGCACCAATTCTAAATGCAATGCTGTAATGGTCAACATACAATCCAGACGCCAAACGCAAAAGCGCGCGGAAATTCGTAAAGAATGCAAAAACTGAAATCACAAGCAGCAACAATGTGAATATATCAATTCCCCATGCAAGAATTTGCAAAACGGTAAGCACAACAGAAATAGGCGCCAAAACCGCAAGAGAATCTATTCTGCCATATTTTAGGAAAAAAAAACGGGCGCAGTTAAAAATCAAGAGCGACAGAATCAACGCCTCTCCAAGAAAAGGACTGTTCATAATCTATAAGTCTACTTTAATTTGGGGTAATCATCAAGGGCGAATGCCAGTTCCTCAATTAAAAATGTTGGTTAAAGTTCGCCTCGCACTTTTGCTTTCGCAAAAGATGAAAACGAAGCACAGAAATCAATTTTAGAAGTTGTGGATGTCAACTCAGTGGCAAAGGGAGTGTGGCAAAAAGGAGTGCGATTTGATGTGTATGTATCAAACTCAACACAAGTGTTTGATGTCGAGTTGCAGATGGTGGATAGGGGCGACCTTCCAATGAGAGCGAGATACTACCAGTCCATATCTGATATGCAAAGAATGGGTTATTGCCAATATGAATCACAACCGACTAGCAAGTTTTGGAAGCAAAGCGAACAAAACTTGAGGGCGAGGTCAAGAAATATTGCTTGAAGAAGAAATGTCTCCTCGCCCCTGCCCGTTCGACTTGTTTAAAAAAGAATTGCCTATCTACACATTCAAAAACACCTGCCCTGAATACACATCGATAAAACTGGATGCCAAAACCACAAAAGTGTTCTATAATTTTAGTCGATACGAGATAGACAGCGACAAAGAGCGAAGTCAACTTTTGAAGTTTTTCTTTGATGGAAAGTCCAACTCACAGTTGACAAGCAAATTGGATAAACTTTTGAACGAGTTGAAGGGCAATCATGTGCGGATAGCCTAAAAATTGCTTTCACAATTTTTTTAACGGCTTCCGATAGAACACCGTCCACCACAGGCGTGCTTACACAGGAGGAAAGAGTATATGACATGGCAAATGATGTTGGACGAACAACATAGCGATGGATTGGAATATACAGGGATAAGTTATCAAAAAGATGATGCAAGAGTAATGCTTACCGCTTCTGAAAACGAAGAAAGTATTTTTGTATCTGGAAGAGTTTTATATGGAGAGGATTTTGATGAACTAGAAACAGGAGCGTATTCAAAAGCAACTGGGAAGGAACTGTACAGAATGAGGATGGTATATTCAAATCAACTGCATTACGAAATAAAGGACAACAAAACATGGTTCCCGCAAGATGTCAATTTGCAGGATGCAAATTATAATTGGCACTCTATTCCCAAAGGCTGCTATATGCTCGACCACAAGACAGGAAGAACATACTGGTATGATGAGAATGGCAATAAAAAGGAGATGGAACAGATGGCGGTGGTAGAATAAGAGGCTTGTTTCAAGTATTAAAAATCCTAGAAAAATTGCTATTTTTTATACGGTTTTGTTTGACTTTTGGGACATCCCCGAGCAATGACAGAAAAGTATAGGAGAACGATGATGATAAAATGTTATATTGGTATTACTTTGGCATTCTTGGCAACATTCAGTTTTCCCATATGGCATCTGCCTCATCCATAAGGCAGTAAATCATAATAGCCTGTTGTATCTCCAACAAACATCTTTTAAACTGATAGCCGACAAAATAATCAGAATCAATTGCATCTTTGGATACTTCCTCACCACGATAGAATGGCGGACAAGGGTTTAGAACGGCATTTTCATTTGCCATATCCATAATTTCTTTCGTAATTTGATAATGTTCAAAATCTCCATGTATGTCTCCTGACAATGAGTCTGTACATATAATATCTTTTCCTTTAACAGCTTCCTTAATGTCTCTAAAAACCGACACCCCTTCCATTTCATATCCCTCTGGACAGCATTGCGACAATTCAAATCCTAAAACACTTGCAGCTTCCTTCCAAGAAATGCCAATATTGCCGGACTTACCACAAAAAAGATATGCATCTTTTGTAAAATCTGTTCTGATTTTAGATAATGAATACATATCTGAAATAATTTCACAGGGATGATTCCAATCTGTCATTGCATTTATAACAGGCATCGTTGAATAGTGCGCAAGCTCCTTAACAACATCTCTATTTCTATGTCTGACAATTATTCCATCCGCCCAATTGTTCAAATATCCACACACATCCTCCAATTTTTCTTTCTTATCCAAGGTTTCTGTAGGAAACAGTATTGACTGTCCGCCCAACAGGTATATTCCTTTTTCAAATGTTACACGAGTTCTTACACTTGTATTGGGGAAAAATAGAACAATGCTTTTCCCGTTTAGGAAATTTTTAAATCTTCCCTTTTGAATTTCATCTGCTATATGGAAAATTTCAAAAATATCCTCTTTTCTCAGATGCAGTAAATCAATGAGATTTCTCACTCAATTCCTCCTTCTTCGCAAGAAGAATGTGGCAAGCGCAGCGACTGACCTTTTACTATCTAAAAATGGCGCAAGTTCCCACGGTCAGCAATTCATGCTACCAGTCGCAGTTCTTAAGAATGCAAAACTGCGGGTTCACTTACGAGCAACAAACAATCGAGAAACCATCTAGCGTTCGCCTATAGACAGCCCTCCTTCTTCCAGTGCTTTGTCAGCGCGACGATAGTATTTGTAATAGAGAAGGCGTTTTAATCCGCGCAGGTTTTCTCCGAACGCAGGAAATGGAATTGAAGCATCTAAAGCAGTTTTTTCAATTTCATAGCTTCCGTTCACGCGCCAGCCGTTTAAAAGCCCGATTGAAATCGCCTTTGTGGGACAACCGAACGAACAGCACACGCACAACGCACAGTTTGTTCCAAATTTAAATTTTTCATTCTCAAAAGTAATATTTGAAAGCGGACAGTTTTTCACACATTTCATACAACGAACGCATTTTTTCATATCCACTTTCATAAACGGACCTTGCGCCTTTGCATAAATCCACTCGACTCTTACAATCGGAACAAACCATGCGGCAAGCGGACTTCTATGCACTTTTTCGCGCTTGCCTCTTTGGATTTCCTGCACATTCAGGCGAACCAAAGCGTCTGCATATATCCATTCGCTTTTGACCATTTCAGGCGTATGACGAAAAATCATATTGTATGGCATAACATAATGCCTTTCGCACAAAAAACAATAGCCCCTTTTCTCGAGCCGCCTGATTATTTTTTGGCTGGAATAATTGTTCACCCAAAGCCCCTCTCCGCTCGTCTTGAAGACAAACGCGTCTTTTCCATTTTGCGGCGGAAGCAATTTTGTAAAGTCGTTCATAACTTTTGGAGCGTTAAACCCATGTATGGGATAAGCAAAGCCCACAAGGTCAAAATCATCGGGAGAGGGAAAATCAACATATTTTTTATCAACCATCTTTATTTGGAAAAGTTCGACTTCATAATCCGAAAAATATTTTTTATAAAGAGCCGCAACCAACGCGGTGTTTCCTGTGCCAGAAAAAAAGTAAATAATCGCCTTTTTCATTTTCAAACCCATATAGAACGATTATGACATATTTTAAAAGAATTTGCAAAAGCAAAATCAACACCTTCACGAGCGCATCAAAAACCGAGCAAAAACCGACTAGCGATTTTATGAAAAATGATATAGAATGGTAAGCATGGATTCCTTTAATGTATTGCAGGCGTATTTGGACGATTTTCAAAACAACAGTTCAAAGTCTCTTTGCTATATTTCTTTGTCCCCCTCATCAATAGATGCTTTGCCAGGCAAAGTGACCGATGATTTCACTCTCATCGACTTGGAGAACGATTTTTCTCCGTTCAAACCGTTTCTTGAAGTTATCTCTCGATTTTCTCCGAGCGAAGAATTAGTTTCTAAAAAGTCCTATCCCCTGCAAAAGGACACATTTCTTTCATATTTTAAATATGGCGTTGTTGAAGAACGCTACGACTTGATTTCCATTGAAGAGGCGTTTTACGAAAAAAGCCGATACATAAAAACCATTGTAGATTTGCTTGTGGCTCTGGGAGAAAAAAACACGCTTGAAAAAAAGCAACGGAATTTTTTTATCTTGAACGCTCAGAGCCTTTGCGACAGTGCAATTGAAATCTTGAATTCTCTTGAAAAAGTCAATTTGAATTTTAAATTTGTATTCTGTTTTGACGCGCAAAAAATGGGAACCGCATCCCCATCTATCCTATCCTTTTTTGACAAAATAAACAGCCATGACAATCTTTTTGATTTCTCTGCAGGAAGCCTTCAAAATTGGTACACCTCCAAAAATAAAATCGAAAACCAAATGCTTTACGACTTTGATTTTTTATACAACTCCTTAAAAAATGCACGGCTCTTTCTTTCTCTTGAACAGGGACGCATTCTTGCAGAATGGTTTCAAGAACACGAAAATTCCCTCTATTTTTTTGGAACGCAAAAGCGCGCTATCTATCTTGAAATGGGCCTTGTTTATTTTTACAGCGAAATGTACGACGAGGCTGAGCTGTTCTTGCACAATGTGCTTGACATACAATACGAAGATGAACGGAATCTTGCCGTTTCTATATTCCTTTCGCATATTTTCAGGTATGAAAATTCCTATGAGATTGCATTAAACCATATCCGCCAGGTACTGCACATGTGCGCAAACCGAAAGGATTCGCCACTCTACGCACTTGCACTGATGACAGAATATTTGGCTTGCGCACATTTGGACAGCGTTTCTTACGAACAATATCTGACGACCCTTTCCGCCCTTGAACGATGCAGTCTCACAAACAACTACATAAACACCATGCTTGTCATTCCATGGTCATTTCTGTATGACAACACCTTGAGAGACAACATCCTCAAAAATATCATAAACGGATATAAGCTCGCGAATGAAATAGGAAACAAATTCGCCCTCTCGACAATCTGCCATTGGTGCGGAATTCTCGCCTCTCAAGAGGGAAAAACGGAAGATGCGTTTGAATGGTACGATGAATGCAATAGAATTCACACTGAAATTGGAGATATGAATTCCATCATAAAGATACGGAACGGACTTTCTTACGAAGCCTTGATTCGCTCTCGGTACAAGCATGCATACGACTTAATAAACAGCTTTATTTCAAATCTTCTCCAAATGAACGACTACGCCGAAATAATCGTAACACTGAACAATATTGCGCAGGCGTTGTTTTATTCACGCCACTTTGACAAAGCGGCCGTTCTTTTTCAAAAGATTTTGTATTTCATGTATATTTTTAATCTTGATGAAAATTCCTGCGTCTCATTTTTGCCGAATTACAATGACATCTTGGTTTACAAGACATTTATAGATTTGTACAACAACAATATAGTGCGCGCAAAAATCAACTATAACAATATAAGAAACAACGGAAAGCCACTTTCACCAGACGGGAAACTCGTTTTATCGTTTATAAATGCAATGCTTTTGCTCAAAGAAGGCGATTTTAATGAATCAATTGCAGATTTTGAAAAATGTATCAGCGAGTTTTTATCGTCAGGAAGGGGCGCAGAACATCGCCTTGTGTTTTTGGAGTACGAATATGCAATCATCCTTGACTCCGCAGGATATAGAAACGAAAGCGAACAGTATTTTAAAAACGGATTTAAAATTGCAAAGGAAAAGAATCTTGACTACTTCACAAAAAACAAGCCTTTTATTACATTTGCCGATTATATTTATGGAGTGCAAGACTTTGAGCCTCTGAACATCGACCTAAGCTATTTGCAGGAAAAAGCAGAAAAAGACAGGCTTTTAAACCAACTGCATGGAAAGCTTCACTCCTATCAATTCTTGAATAAAATTATGATGTGTGGACTTGACGGAAGCAATATACAGAATTTCGGACGAACCGTCTTGAACGCGATTTTTAACTACACAACCGCTGACGCTGCATTTATCGCCGAAAAACAAAACGGACGCTGGAGTCTCATTCATTCAATAAAAAGAACGGAGCAAAATATCCCCGACAAAGAGATATGGGATGCGCTGTTCGTTGAAGAAAACCATTTTGAAACAACGATGATTGCATTTGATGAAAAAAACAGTTTTTACTATAGCAACATCTCCCGCTTTGAATTTATCGGAGGAATTATTATCTTCCCAGGTAAATCGAGCAAATTCACACCTGACACAATAAACACACTGAACATCGCACTTTCAACGATTCAAGCGCAACTTGTCATGTTCAGTCAAAACGAACACTTGCTTTATATTTCATCAACAGACTTCCTTTCAAAATTGAACAATCATCGCGCTTTGCAAGATTATATAGACAATGAATCAAAGCGGTTGAAAATCGAAAAAGAAAAATCAATTGAACCTCAAAGAATCACAATTGTCTTTATGGATTTGGACAACTTTAAATTCTACAACGACACATATGGTCACGAAGCAGGAGACCTGTTCATCTCTAGTTTTGCATCCGCGCTCAAAAAACTTGCGCTCAAAGAATATTTTTTCTCACGCTTCGGGGGCGATGAATTTGTGTGCATTCTGCCTAATTCCGATTACAGCGATGCCATGCGTCTTACGAACGCTCTCTATGAAACGCTGAAAACCGAGCGTCACTTTATCCCGAAACTTGAAAAATTTCTTGAAAAGAAATTGGATATAGGGAAGGAGCATTTCTTGAGCTTCAGCGCGGGCGTTTGTTCAAACCTAGACATAGATGAATTCTGCGATTTGAATTTGGTTATGAGCCTTGCGGATAAATCGTTGTATTATTCAAAGGAGCACGGAAGGAAACGCGTGTCGTATTGGAATGACATAAAAGCCGATGTTCCAAGCGACAACTGCACGGAGAGAAAGTCAAAATACTTAGGTGTGGATGAAAACTAGTTATGGCGAAAAAAGGCATTTCACGAGAGAAAATAATAAACGCGTTCCTTTTTTGCGCGTTTGACAAAAGCGCAGGCTCAACTTCACTGCAAGACATCGCCGATATAATCCACATAAAAAAAGCGTCTATGTACAACCATTTTAAAAGCAAAGATGATATGTATAATGCGACGCTCTTGTATTGCAGCGACTATTTGAACGCATTTAACTTTTTGCCCGATAATCTTATGGAAGATGGGAAGCTGTTCGAAGAAACGGCAGAGGAGACATTCAAAAAAATCATCCGCCGATATGTTCAGCTGTATGAGACAGAGCCGCTTTTCCAAATTTACACATTCATTCACACAGAAAAATATTTCAATAGCCGTGCATCTGTAATCGCCGACAAAGAATTCGCAAAAATAGAAAATGGAATTGCCATTTTGCTCAAGGGCTTTTCATCGCGCGGAAAACTAGAGCGTCTCTCCCCTGAAGAGGTCAAGGATTTGTCGAATTGGCTTGCGTCATTTTTGTTTCAACAGCTGGATTTGTATATCACCCATAAAAAAGAGACGGTTCGCCAAAACCCCGAAAGCGGCGTTGGAAGCCTTTTCGCCCTTCCCACAGATGACAGCGCGCTGAACACCATCGTTGACACCGTAATAAAATGGCTCACGCCGTTGGTAAAAGGATTGTAAAAGTCGCACGCATATTACGAAACTTGAGAAGCCGTTTTTGTGAAGCATACGGTATAAAAACTGAGGCTCTCCCAAAAAACATTTATCCTTGGAAGTGCCTCGTCGAGAAATGCAGGAAAGACAAGAGATTAGCTTTCTCGCAAATACATCTAAAGAGGTTTTTCCAAAATTGCAATTTTGAGAAGGTCTCAACTAAACGAATTCAAGAAAAAATCACTTTTTTTAAACTTTTTTCAAAACGACTTCCGTTTTTTGATTAAAAAACGCTATATATATTATATAAAATCATCTTATTATCTCTAAAAAAAAAGCGCATGACTCTTAGGATGCCTTCTGAAAAAAATCGAAAAATCACAAAATCTCTTTTGTCATCCTAAGCACATCTAACACTCGAGGAGGCAAAGCGAAAAAATCCTTTCAAACCCCCGAAAGCCCTGCCTCTATGGCAGGGCTTGTTTTTATGTTTGCGTGGCAAACTTTCTAATTTAAAAGAATTTAAGGATGTAAAAATGAGAACTATATGTAAAATTTTAAGAGTGCTCTGCGCATTCATTCTGCTCGTTTGTGTATCATGCTCCACAGATGCATCAGATGAAAATGCAAGCCCGACCTTAAAAAGCATTCAAGTGACAGAAGCAAAATTGGACTATTGTGTGGGCGACAGTCCAAAAGCCTCTGTCATTGCAATCTATTCCGATGGACACAGCGAAACGGTGACGGACAAAGTGACATTCAGCCCATCACGAATTGAAAAAAACACACATTTTATCAACTGCTTTTATTCCGAAGGTGGAAACAGCGCGACATACACCCTGCGCATTAGTGTTGGTGAAAAAACATTGAAATCCATTGAAGCCGTGGAGCTCTCTCCTCAAATTGAAGGTGAAAAAGCGGATATGAGCAAAATAATACTTCTTGCAAACTACTCAAATTACGATGTGGAAAAAGTGGATTTAGATGAGATTGAATACACACCGATCGAGACAATCACCGCCGACACTGACGGCAAGACAACGCTGACCATTGCATACAAGGAAATGACTTATACGATTTCTCTTTCTGTAGCAAAAAAAACTGCCCCAGCGGCCACATTAAAAAGTCTCACCGCCGCAAGTTTGAAGTCATACTCGAAAGGAGACTCATTTGACAAAAAGCAAACGGTAGTTCTTGCCGTTTATTCTGACGGAATCACAAAGGATGTGACAAGTGAAGCGGTTTTTAGTGCTCCTGAAGCATTTTCTCTTGGGGAAAACAATATTTTGATCACATACACAGAGGGAAACATCTCAAAATCCTGCACATTAAAAATCGTTGTTTTTGAAAATGCGCTTGAAAATGAAACAACCTCTTTTGTTACGCCCCCAACACTCGCCTCTTTGGAGGTCTTTGGTCAAAATGTCTATGTGTCGGGGAAATCGCTTGACGAAACAAACATCGTTCTTCTTGCATGCTACTCCGATGGCAGCATCAAGAAAATTGAAAAAGGGTTTGATTTTAGCCCACGCATATTTTATGAAAGCACAAAAAACATCGACTTCTCCTACACTGAAAACAACATCACCGTAAAGCGCACATTTCCTATAACAGTGCAATACGAAATATTCGACCCGACAGAAGGCGGCGCAATCCCCCCATACAATCAAACGCTTTTGAACACCTATGGAATAGGCTTTGGTTTCAATGTAATCGCCGCCCCCTATTTTGACACCTCATATAAAAGCACCATCAGCATAGTGGATTCCTCAAAACTGACTGAAAAATATGTGTCAAAAGTGAAGAATTCCAACAACACAACCACAGGAGAAGTGAGCAGCAACACTATAAGCGGCTATGCAGAAAGCTATTCAAATTCATTGAACATACCAGACATTTCTCTTAATGGGGGATTTAAAGTTTTTACGGCAAGCATTGGAGCTTCATTTAAAAGCGTTGACAGTGAAAAGTTCACTTCAAAGTCAAATCAACTGTTCTACACTCATTATGACTACAGAAAATCGTATTATGTGCAAGTGGTGAATATTTCCCCTGCTAAGTTCCAACAGATTCTTTCAAACGATTTTCTTGCGGACATAAAAGGCGAGTCACCAAAAACAAAAAACATTTCTGTTGAAGAACAGGCGGCATACATAATTGACACCTACGGGACCCATCTTATAACAGGCATCTATTTGGGTGGACGCTATGAATATTCCTACGCTTTTGCATCTGACTCATCAGAGCTTATTGGAACAATCGAAAAAAATATTGGCGCAAAATGCTCGCTTGACATGGGGCTTTCAAGTGCAAGTGGAGGTGTCTCTTCGGAAGTGGAAACAGGACAGGTGATAGAAAGCGCAATAAAAAGCGGAAATGTTGAAAGCCAGTTCAATGCAGTGATAATGGGAGGGGCATCGAATTCTGGTGGATGGACTGTCGGCAGCATGAAAAGCGCTTATCAAGAGTGGCGAAAATCGTTCAATGACATCGACAGTGAAACAGGAACAAGCAACTGGGTTCCCGTGGGCGTTACAAACAACGGATTACTTGGAATTTGGGAGCTCATTCCAAATGGTTATGAAGACTTGGCAAATGCAATCATTGCAAAATACAAGGCAGATGCCGCAGAAACATATAACAAAGTGATTGAAAAATACGCGCCAAAGGCAACCATTCCAAATCCTGGCACAGTAGAATCCAACGGCTCAGAGGATGAGGACGGAACTGTGGTGACGCTTGATTTTTCTAGCTGCTATTACAATAGTCCGCAACGAGATTTTTGGACTCCTATAAATTTTTCTGATGAAAAACTTGCAAGTATATATAAAGATGGAGTCATCACAATTGACAACACTGTCAATGAAGCAGAAAAGCGCAAGTACATCATTAAAGGGGCGTACAATAAAACGGACGAAAACGGCGAGACGATAACTTCAAAGATGATAGGACTTTTTATCGATGTAAAGGCGGAAAATCCAATTGAAATAGAACTTGAAAATATGTCTTTCCAAGCAATGGCAAACAAGTCCGCAATTTTATACTCTGGAAGCAAATCGCCTGAAATCACACTCACCATAACAGGTGAGAACTCCATTTCTCCAAACAACAACGATGCAAACTCAAAACCAGTAGCAACAATTTTATTTGATACATCTAAACGACTAACATTGACTGGAGCGGGAAGCCTTACGGTAAAAGGAGTGTCTGGTCATATTGGTGCGCGGGGAACAAAAGATGGAGAAAGCGGTGGAAATGGAACGGATGGGGCAAGAGCAATTTCCGCTGGCTATCTCACTCTTGATATGACAGGCAATCTCACTTGCTATGGTGGTGAAGGAGGAAACGGCGGATATGGAGCAAAAGGAAAAAGTGCAAACTCTGCGAATGCAACGGATGAAACTTTTTCCTGCACGGGCGGAAATGGTGGCAATGGCGGACACGGTGGTTCTGCCATTTATATAACAAATAAATTGACTTACAAACAATCCGGGAATATAACACTTCACTCGGGAAAAGGTGGATATGGAGGAGATGGCGGTAGTGGCGGTGATAATGCAATCGGTAAAAATGCCGGCGCCGGCGGAAAAGGAGGAAAAGGAGGAGCAAGCGGCTACTGTATATTTATATACGCTCCTTTTGAAGGAACGATAAACAATTTGATTTTCACACCTCACAAAGGCGGCGCTGGTGGTAATGGTGGAAGCGGAGGCAACGCAACTGGCTCTGGAAAATGCGGCGCTGGTGGAAACGGCGGAAATGGCGGGGACTGTCGTATCGTATATGGCATAAGCACTGGAACAGTAAAAGTCGGCGGTGCAATTTACTGTGGAAATGGCGGAAACGGCGGAAACTGTGGCACAGCCTCCGCAACGAAATATCATTCAGCAGTCGGAAGCGGCGGCGCTGGTGGAAAAGCGACAAGCGACATAACACATACTGTGCCAAGCGGAACAGATGGAAAAGCAGGTGAATGCGGAACAACCAATAAATAGGAGAAGTGTATATGAACAAAATAAAAACCATTTTAAAAGCAATAATCTTAAAAGTGTGCGTTCTTTTGATTTTCGGGGGCGTTCTTGCATCTTGTTCTGATAGAGACACCGCCACGCCTTTGATGACAGAGCTGACACTGAAATTAAAGAATACAAACAAGGCATCATATAGCGCAGGCTATACCATTTCAAAAAGCGATATAGCGGCAACCGCTGTTTATGATGACAAAACTCAAAAAGATGTCACAAACAATGCGGTGTATAATGTTCTGTTTCCTTATAGTTTGATTGATGGTGATAATACCATAACTGCTACATACGCCGAGACAGCAAGCAAAAAAACCGCAACGCTCAAAATAGCAACAAAATCTTCCATTGGAAGTGGTACGAACAAAACAGGCAACGAGGGAAAAGACGAGAACGATGAAACAAATGAGGAATACAACGCAAAAAATGGAAGCGCACCAAGCCTACGCCTTCTCACTGCTGATGGAAGTGAAATTCTCACTATGGACAAATCACTATACCAACTTCTAACGGAAAGCGGCATTGGCTATGGATATGATGTGATACAAAAACCCTACTATGATTCCAGCGAAAAAACGCGGGAAATGATTCTTGACGCAGCAAAATTAAAAATCGACTTTATCGTAAAGATAAAGAACAAGGAAAACACAGTGACAGGCGAAACAACGGGAAGCAATCAAGAGGAATACATAAACAAAAACGCAAACAATCAGGAAATTCCTGTGAATCTAAAAATTGATGGAAAGAAAATTCCTCTTTTTGCAACAAGCCTTGCGTTCAACTTGAGCAACAATGAAAAATCTGAAATAAAAAAGAAACACCATACATTGTATTACACCTATTACGACTATCGCTATCCATTTTATTATCAGTTGATTGACATCCCTCTTATAGACTATCTTTCCGACGGATTCAAAAATACATTGGAAGGGAAAAATCCTTTGGTAAAAGAATATTTTGAAACGCAAGATTGGAAAAGCTTTGCAGAATATATTTTTGAGCATTATGGAACACATCTCATAACTGGTGTGCAATATGGCGGTCGCTACGAATATATGTATGCCACGGCCTCGAATGATTTGAGCACACTTGAATCTATAAAAAACGGTCTTGGTGTGAACTTCAAGCTTGAACTCGACAACATCGGAAAAACAGACACAAACATAAAATACAACACTGAAGTGTATGAAACATTAAGCCGTTCCGACATATTTAAAACATTCACTTTAAAAATAAGCGGCGGTGCTTCTTATTTGGACACAAGCTCTGTCACTTTTGACAGCACAAAGACTATGAAGAGCGTTCACAGCGAATGGATTGACTCGTTATCAAAAGAAGAAGTTGCAGTCGGCTTGACAAACTATGGGTTTACAGGAATTTGGAATATAATTCCTGAATCAAAAGAAAGCAAATATATAAAAGAGGCGTTGGAAAATCTGTATAACGAGCAGGCAATAAAAACATATGAAGAGGCTTTAAAAATATAGTATAAAAATGTCATTGCAAGTTTGTCTTCCAAGATATGCTTGCAAAGCAATTTCAAAAAATACGGAATGCCTTTAAAATGTATGTGTTTTATTTTCGTTCTTTGACTAAAAAATCAGTGTAGCCCGCATCACTCAAGCTTTGCATTGTCGTTTCAAGCTCTGATGACGGTACTTTTGTTACAACGACGCGGGTTGCACTTTTTGTTGTCTGAAAGCAAAGGTTTTTAAAGCCACTGTTATAAAGTGTATCAGCGAATTTCCGTGCGCTTTCCACACTTGAAAAAGAGGCGACCTGAATATCCCACAGCCCCCTTTTTGAAGACGACGCAGAGTCCCCCTTTTGTTTTGCTGATGCATTTTTAGAACGAGAGCCTTCCCCTGCTGTCTTTGCAGATTGCCTCGTATACGCGGGCTTTACTTTTGCATTTTCGCTTGTTTTTCTTGCCATAATCTTTTTTGCGCTCTCGGCGGTATCAATGCTTAGCTTTGTGTTTGCTCCGCGTTTTACAATTTCAATCCGCACATGCGCCGTTCCTGTTTTCATCATATCAAGTTCCTTCGCCGCCGCTGTTGAAAGGTCAATGTCCCGCCCAACAACAAAAGGTCCTCTGTCATTCACACGCACCTGCACAGTCTTATTGTTCGCAAGATTCGTCACTTTTAGAATCGTATCGAACGGCAGCTCCTTGTTCGCGCAGGTGAATTTGTGCATGTCAAAAAGCTCGCCATTAGATGTTTTTTTTCCATGAAAATCCGCCCCATAGAAAGAAGCAATTGTCTCTTTCTTGTACAATTCCAAAGAAAATCCCATTTCTGCAAGAAAAAACACAGCTAATAATACCACAACAAATCTTTTCATATAAGCATTATCGGCATTCTTAAAAAAAAAATTATTCAAAGCACATTTTTTATACCAAACGCCCAACACACTCCATCGCAGGGCATCAAAGTACGCCGATTCTGTACAAAATGGATTTTGGACGAGGTTAAACCCCTGCAAATAAAAAAAACGCCCAACTGCTATGCGGGAGCGCAATGCAGCTGGGCAATAACTGGAGATTTTATAAAGCCATTCGCTTTTGCAAAACGGCTTTTAATATATCCTTTGTTTAAAAGATTTTAGTTTACATTAACTAATACTTTATTTGATTCCTGTACTGGCTGATAATAATACATATTGTTCGCTGGGATAGTTGCACAAACTGTGTATGTGCCATTTTCTTTAACAGTGAATTTTCCTGTCCACTGATTTGTACCTGCAACTTGTGTCCAAGCCACAGTTACAGGAGTAGGCTTATCAGTTCCATCTTTAAAGTATGTCACTTTTATTTTGTCGAAGTTTTGACCGTAAGCGACAAGAGAGATTTCTCGCTTTGTAGGATCATCTTGGCTTACAGAAGACAAATAGAATGTCGTGTATGATGTAAGAGATTGAAGTATATCCACCTCACGGTTGGCTTCCTGAACAAATTTTCCGCCAACAAATTCTTGAACATAGAATTTCACTCTTGTGAAAGCAACTGGCTTTGTGAAGTCTGCAATGCCAGATGTGTTGAACCGTTTTAGATAGTGACCGTCTTTGTCATTTGAGTAATCAAACGGCGTTCTTTTGCTTTCATTGCCCTTGTTGTCAATAGTTGTCCAAAAGCCCTTGTATGTTGCATTTATATCGCCCTTGAAGTCGAGCACAACATAGTCTTTTGGCTCTTCAATCAGAGAACCATCTCTACGAGGATTACCATCTTTATCATATATAGATGAATTAAGAATAAGAGTGCTACCTTCATAAAGTTCTGTTGATACAGTTTTAGCACTAAAAATTTTCATAACTCCATCTGATTTTGGTGTTATCACATAAGTGTAGTCCTTGTTCTTTTCAACTGTTTTATCTTCTGCAGTGTAAATATTTACAGGTTTGTTGTTGTCGTCAATACCTTCTTTCACAAGAACAGGTGTAATTTCAATTGGCTTCAAGAGGTCGTAGGCAGTATAAATATTGATGGGCTCACGGTTGTCGTAATTCAACTTTTTATCCGCTCTGTAAATTGTGAAGGCGGAAAGGTCTTTTGAAGCGTTCCATTTAAGAGTTACTGTGTTTGCTACGCCGTCATACTCTGGAGAAGCAAGCCAAACAAAAGTGCTTGTATTTACAGAACGAGAGTCACTACTCTCTTTTGTAACCACTTTATAGGTATAAGACTTTCCAACTTTAATGCTGTTGTCAGTTGCCGTCCAGTACTTTGTGCCGTCATACTTTGTTCCAGAAGTCACGGTAACAACCGTGAGGGCCTTGTATTCCTTCTCGCTGTTTTCCTTTCTCGAAACCGTAAAGTCTTCCGCCGTGGCGTTTTCAGCGTCTGTGGTCCAAAGGAGGACAACGGCTTTGTCGCGCAGAGTTGCCTGAAGATTTGAAATTGTTACAGAATCGTCACTCACATTCTCAATGCCTGTAATTGTCGTCGCCTCAGAATCTTTATAATAGCCGTCTTCGCTCACATTTTTGATTTCCACATTGATTTTCTTTGCTCTGATATTAGATATGTAGCCATAATTACTTTCACCTTGTTTCTCGCCGGTTTCCGCGTCTCTTGCCACAACACTCATCGTTCCAACTGCCTTGGCGCTGTCTTTCAAAGCGATTGTAAGGCGGTCGTTTTTGCATGTGTAGACCACATCTTCCGCTGCAATTTTTGGAAGTGCCTCGCCCTGCGCCTTGAGGCTTCCCGCCGCCAATGTGATTCTCTTTTCCGCGTACGAATCCTTCACGATGTAGTTAGTTCCGTAATTTGCGCCGGACGCAGCCCTACCATATCCATAATCATTATAATTACCAGAATTAGAGATGTTGATGTCACCTTCTGCATTGCCCTTGTCGCCCAAGTTATACACACGATATGTGTACTCAACGCCTTCCTCCAGCACATTGTAAACGCCAATGGCATCGAAGTAGGTTTTTCCCCTAGATACGCCAAGAACCTTCTCCTCGCTGTCCTTAACCTGTCGCGTAATCTTGAAGTTGTCGCCATCCTGCGTACATCTCCAAGTGAGCAAAACGCCGTAACCGAAATTCTCTGGACTATTCAATTGCGGTGTGTCTGTTGAAACTGTAACATTCAAATCCAAGTCCATGTCTCCGTTGTTACAACCGATAAACAATCCACACGCCAAAATGGCGAGGATTGAAGAAATTTTTAAGAGCTTTTTCATGCGAAACCTCTGTTTAATGAAATGCGATGTCATCCGACACCGCGCCTAATAATAGACTTTTTAAGTCTACCCCCCCCTCCCACCGCCTCTCCCTCTCACCCCCACGCCTCTCCTATATAACACCGACAATACCTA
>X363_Desmarests_Spiny_Pocket_Mouse__coassemble_94_pt1 | contig 72859 bp, 54 predicted proteins | sample X363_Desmarests_Spiny_Pocket_Mouse__metabat2_high_PE_007 | metagenome-assembled genome bin X363_Desmarests_Spiny_Pocket_Mouse | reverse complement strand
CGGCTAGTAAATTCGCAAGGACTGTGTTTCAATTGCCAAAAATTGATTTCCGTGTTGACGAGGCGGTCATACAACGGTATATATGCGACCAAGAAAAAGAAGACCTCAGACAAGACGAACAACAGCTAGGTCTATAGCCGTAGGTTAGATCCTAACCGCCTTGGGCGGTTCACACTTAAAGCCACTATCTTTGGTGGTGGTTAATGACTTCGCGTTTTATAATTATGCAAAAACATTCTCCTCTGTTTTTTGTAGTTTTTACAAAACTCGAAATGAGGGCTAATCGCGAAACTCATTTTCCTCAAAAAATAAAAAAAATCCAAAATCTTTGCTGAATTTAGGGTAAAAACCCATATATATAATATGAGGTTGTTTGAATGCAGTCGCTAAAGGAGAGCGATTGAAAAACCTCTATTGTCTTTTTATATGAGGTAACTATGAAAATTCTATTTGTAACTTCCGAGCATCCGTCTCTTGCTGTGAGTGGGGTGGGAACATTTTCGCGCGATTATGTGGCGTGTCTTCGGAGCTATGCCGAGGTGGTTTGTGTTTATTTCCATTATAAAAGCGGTAAAACGCCGCTCCCCGACCAAACGGTTGACTATGTTTTTAGCCCTTCTCACATATTTGAAGCGTTTTCTCCAGAGGCGCGTATTTTGGAGAGCGCTGCGTCTTTGCGGGCGCAAGTTGACAGTGTGATTCGGGAATTCAAGCCGGATGTAATCCATTGCAACGATAGAAACACATTTTTGCCATTTCGCTTTGATAAGAATGTGTTTTACTCGTCTCATTTGATTTTTGAAAACCTGCGCGACAATGCAGCGATGAACGATTTGTATTTTCAGGAAATGAAGATGGAGCGGTGCGCACTTGAGGGCAGTGCGATTTTGGCGGTGTATTCTGATTTTGCCGCGAAAAGCGCGTATTCTCTTGCGGGCGGGCTTTGCGCTCCGATTGTCCTTCCGCTTGGCGTTGATTTTGAGAAGTTCAATTCACGACCGCAATCTGACAATCTTTCTGCAGAGCGTTCGGTTCGTGAGGCAGGGGCTGACACGCCTCGTACATCTAAAAAGAAGCATGCAGATTGCCTGCTGGTTGCGGAAAATACCGCTCCTCGCTATGCGTGTGGAGCGCGGAAAAATAACTCTCGTGCACGAGTGCTTCGCGTGTGCTACTTTGGGCGTATTGAAAATGTGCGGAAAGGGGTGAATGATTTTGTGTATGCGGTGAATAGGCTTGGCATTTCATTTAAGCGGCGACATAACATAGAGTATGCGATTTTTGGAGACGGAAAAATTGATGTGGGACTCGACACTTCTCTTTTTGACAGAATCAAATGTTTGACGGGCGATGCGCTCATTGAAGCGTATCAAACGGCTGATATTGTGGTTTTGCCAAGCCGTTACGAGCCGTTCGGTTTTACGGGGCTTGAGGCGATGGCAGCGGGCTCTCTTGTGCTTTTGCCGAAAGGACTTGGCATGGATATGTATGCGATTCCTGGCTGGAACTGTCTTGAAATTCCCCATAGTATTGAAGGTATCACACAAATAATAGAAGATGCCGTTTTGAATTTTGAAGTCTACAAAGTTATTCGGGACAATGCCGTGCGTACTGCGATGAAATGGTCGTGGGAACGGAGCGTTGCAGCGCATATATACATCTATCGTCTTATGAGCAAGGGAAGGATAGGTAAAATTTACTCTGCATACTCTATGAATGAACGAGAGATTATACACGCCTATACCTGTTCAAGCGAGATAGAAAAATCGGTGTGCGCCAGTTATGAAAAAAGAGGTGCACAGTCTGCAATTGACTTTATCCGTGTTAAAAATGAAAATTCTGACTGCAAAATCCTTGTTTTGACAGGGGTATATTCCTCCGCCGATGATAAAACGCTGAACAATGTGCAAATCTTTTCTGTTTTAAATGAAGAAAAATATGGTCTTGTGGTGCGCCCTGAATGTTTGCCGTTTGATGACGGTGAATTTGATGTTGTGATTGCGTGTGGAGCGTGGGAGACTATTCTTGATCCGTGTGATGCGCTTTTAGAAATGCAGCGTGTTTGCACGGATGAGGCAGTCGTCTTGTATTACAAAGGAAAAGCACACAAATGGCAGACTTTTCAAATGGAGAGCATAGACGACTGGTCTGTCATTGCCCCAAAGAATGTAGAAATAGAAATAAATTCTGAGTTGTCAAAGCATATCGAGTCAGTCGCTCCTTATAGCGCAGTGATTTTTCATAGAGCGTGATGGAACTGTCTCGCAGATTTTTGTGAAACAAAAATCTGTGCACTTCTACTATAAATATTTATTGATGTAACAACTGGATAGTCAGCCTGATGTAGACCAATTCGCAGATTTTTGCTACACTATCGGAAATTTATAAATTCGCGTTGCAAACCAGTAGCGCATGGAGTTTTTATGGCTAACGAAAAGAACAAAGCAAATGATGTGCATGCGTGCACACTTGATAAAATCATTTCATTGTGCAAAAGACGAGGGTTTGTGTATCAGGCCTCGGAGATTTATGGCGGAATGGCGGGTGCATGGGATTACGGACCGCTCGGAGTTGAGTTCAAGCGCAATATACAAAACGAGTGGTGGCACTATATGACGCAGCTTCACGATGATGTTGTGGGGCTCGACAGCGCGATTTTCCAACATCACACCACATGGGAAGCGTCAGGGCATGTGGGGCATTTTTCTGACCCGATGGTTGACTGTACGGAATGCAAGGCTCGTTTCCGTGCAGATACAATTATAGAAGATTATTTCGATAAAGAGGGCAAAACTCCAGAAAGTGAAGGAATGAAGCCGATTGACACATGGTCTCACGAAGAGATGAAAAAATTCATAGATGAAAAAATGAACTGTCCGACTTGCGGCAAACATTCGTGGACTGATGTTCGCGAATTCAATTTGATGTTCAAAACACACCAAGGACCAGTGGCAACAGATGCGTCTTTGGTGTATCTTCGACCGGAAACCTGTCAAGGAATTTTCACAGATTTTAAGAGCATCGTCCAGTCAAATAGAATGAAAGTGCCTTTTGGCGTTGCGCAAGTGGGAAAGTCATTCCGTAATGAAATCATATTCAAGAATTTTATTTTCCGCACCTGTGAATTTGAGCAGATGGAAATGGAATATTTCTGCAAGCCAGGAACAGAGGACGAAGTGTTTGAATTTTGGCGAAAGGAACGATGGAATTTCTACTTGAAGTATGGCATCCCTGAAAATCAGTTGAAGTGGCATCATCACGACAAGCTCGCTCACTATGCAAAAGACGCTTACGACATCACCTACAACTTCCCGATTGGTTTTGAAGAGGTTGAGGGGTGTCACAGCCGAACGGACTTCGATTTGAGCCAGCATGAGCAGTATTCTAAAAAAGACTTGCATTATATTGACCAAGATGACGGTAACAAGCGATATGTTCCGTATGTCATTGAAACATCTGCGGGCTTGAACCGAAACTTTCTGATGTTCTTGTGCGAGGCGTATGAAGAGCAGAATGTCGCTAAAGAAGGGGAGGGTGAGGATTACAGAACGGTGTTGCATTTGCATCCTCGTCTTGCGCCTATCACCGTCGCGGTGCTTCCGCTTATGAAAAAAGATGGAATGGCGGAAAAGGCGAAGGAAATCCAGCATTTGCTGAAGGAAGATTTTGTGACAGACTACGACCAGTCTGGTACTGTTGGAAAACGCTATCGCCGTCAAGATGAAGTAGGCACTCCGTTCTGCGTGACAATCGACTACGACACAATCACGGCGGACAGTCCCAATTTTAACACTGTGACAGTCCGAAACCGTGACACAATGGAGCAGGAACGGGTTTCTATCGACAGTTTGACTGCGTATATTCAAGCGGCTATAAAAAACTACAAGAACTATAGTAAATAAATGGAATATGTTCGACTAGGAAAGTCAAATCTTATGGTAAGCCGCGTCGCTTTTGGGGCGATGTCGCTTGCCAAGATTGACGATGAAGAAAAGGCTCTTTCTCTTGTGCACAGCGCGTACGAAAAGGGAATTAATTTCTTTGATACGACACGCGATAATTCTGAAGGCGAGCGGCTTTTAGGCGATTCCATTGATGAAATCCGCGCGAATATTATTGTGGCGACAAAAACCCGCGCGCAAAGTGGAAATGAAATTCTTGCGGATTTTGAGACGAGTTTGAATGCGATGCATATTGACAAAATAGACTTGTACCAATATGAAACCGAGAATTTCCTTCCACAAAAAAACGGACCCGACAGGATTTACAACACATTGAGCAATCTAAAGGAGAGCGGAAAAGTGCGCGCTATCGGAATTACCGCCGTTGATTTGAATGTTGCGCGTCTTGCGATTACTTCGGGGTTGTATGACACTATTCAATTTCCGTTCAGTATGATTGCTTCTGAACATGCAATAGGGCTGGTGAAGCTGTGCGAGGAGAACGATGTTGGATTTATCGCGATGCAGCCTTTGTGTGGCGGGCTGGTTGAAAACATCCCTTTGGCGTTTGGGTTTTTGCACCAATTTGAAAATGTCATTCCTCTCTGGGGAGTGCAAACAGAAGAGGAATTAAAGCAAATCCTTTATTTTAATGAGCATCCACCGCTTGTTGACGACCAGTTTAAAGAAGAAGTGGAGCAAATGCGCAAATTCTTCAATTAGATTGACGAATCAAACAATGTGAATCACACAAAATCACTTAAATCCACAGAGCTGAATTCTTCTTTTTTCTTTTGCGCTGCGGATTTTTGTGCGTTTGCGGTGGCTCTTGCCTCTCGTTCGGCTTTTACGGCTTTTTGTCTTTCTTCTTTCTTTTGTTTTTCCACCTCAATTTGCCTGTTTATATTTTCCACGACTTCTTTCTGCTCTTCTTTTGAAAGCATACGCTCAATCTTGTTTGCGCCGTCATCTGTTTGCACCGTCTTGGGAGAACCATCGCTATCTTTTTCATAAATCATTTGTATGATGGGATTTTTCGGATTGTTTGGATTTACATCAAGCACAACGCCGACTTTTCCTCCGTGTAAATAGACATACGTACCAATCGGGTATAGCGAAATGCTATAGAGCAAAGCCTTGATGGTGTTCGCGTCATATTGATGATTCGGATTTCTAAGCATCTCGACCATCGCGTCATAGGTTGTCCGTTCTGTCTTGTATGTTCTGGGCGCAGTGATAGCCTCAAACGAACATGCCACAGAGATAATTTTTGCATACGGAGAAATTTTATCTCCTGTCAAATGCCGTGGGTATCCTTGTCCTGTTTCTTTCTCGTGATGCTCGAGCACACCAAGTTGTGTGCTCAATGGAAAATTCAATTCCTTGAGGATATTGTAACTATGCAGTGGATGCATTGAAATTTGCGCTTTTTCCTGCGGAGAAAGCACTCTGTTTGTTATGTACAGCTGAGGGGGAAGGCGCAGCATTCCAATTTCATGGAGAATTGTTGCAATTCCTAGCTCTGTTAGTTTTTGGAAGTCCAAATGGAGTTCGAGTCCAATGGTGATTGCGATTACCGCCGAACGCATTGAATGAATCACGAGAAAATTTTTGTTTCTTGCCTCAGAGCTAGGAGAGACCCTCAAAACATAACGCTTATTGTCCCTGATAAATACACAGAGATTTTTAACCATATCGGCAAGCCCTTCATAAGAAATCTCTCTATGCGTTGCAAAGCGTGTATACACGGTGTTTATGTATTCCATATGCTCTTGATATTTTTGTTGAACAATTTCCATGCGACTCAGTTCATTGGAGTCCAGAGTCCCATTTTTTTCGACAGGCTCATCAACGAAATCTGCGAAGTCATCTGAATTTTCAGCAAAGAGTTTATTTTTATCAATGGAGATTGTTTCTACTGTTTTTTCCACAGAAGTTTTTTTTTGTGATGAAGCGAAATTTTTGTGAGGGGGGGGGGTACTATCATTTTGATTGATAGTCTGTGGCATTTCTGGAGAGTCAGGAGCATTGTTTTTTTGTTCTGCAGGTGTCTGTTTTTTTTCATCTTCTGCACACACCACCTCATTGAAATGCCATTCTTTTAATGTCTTTAAAAAGTTTTCAGGGATCTCAGCGTTTGTTGGCAGAAGCAAAAATTTTTCGTCCAGCATTAAGTCGCTTTTAAAGCGTTCACCATCTTTTAAATCTTCAATTTTTATTGTCATATAGAACTCCCCATGTCTCCACATAGATGATTGTCGGCATATTCTTATGAAAACTTAAAGCGAGCGGTGGGTTTCAGGGGAAAGAGAAAGGTAAACCTCATAATGATAGCCTAAAAATTGCTTTCGCAATTTGCGGTTAGACCAAATTGGCAGTTTTTCGTTTATACGAGAAACTGCCAGGCGAACTTTTACCAGCAATAGTTGGTGGAAAAACAAGTGTTCGCCCACACCGCCCACCACAAGTGCGCTTACACATTCCCTTTCAATCCTTTTTTCTTTCCTCTATTTTTGGTTTGCCAATTCTCCTTATATATTGTAAAATAGTAAGCATACTTACACATACATAGAGAGGTGAGTGATGAACTTCATTTTTTTAGGACCACCAGGAGCTGGGAAAGGCTCTCTTGCGGTTAAGGTTGCGGAGGGCTATAAGATTCCGCATATTTCTACAGGCGATATTTTTCGTGACAATATAAAAAGAGGCACGGAACTGGGCGTTAAAGTCAAGGCAATAATCGACTCTGGCGCACTCGTGAGTGACGACCTTACCTGTGAATTGGTGAAAGATCGTCTTTCAAAGGACGACTGCAGAAATGGATTTATCCTTGACGGATTTCCACGCACTATTCCACAGGCTGAAATGTTCACTTCAATTTGTCCTGATGTGACCGTTGTAAATTTTCAGATTGCAGATGATGTTGTCATTAAACGCTTGAGCACACGGCGTGTTTGCAAAAAATGTGGCGCGAACTTCAATATCCTAACGCTTCCGCCAAAAGTGGAGGGCGTTTGCGACAACTGTGGCGGAGAACTGTATCAGCGTGATGATGACAAGCAAGAATCCATCATGCACCGAATGGAAGTGTACCGCGAGCAGACCGAGCCCTTGATTGATTTCTATCGCCAAAAAGGGCAGTTGAAGGACATTGATGGTGCAATCCAAACGGCAAAGCTTCTTGAAAAATTCAAAGTGGAATTTCCTGCGTAAAAATTGCACGTTTATAGATTGTGGCAATCTTAGAAATAATGAGAAAATATTCTAAGGTTGCCCTGCCTCTGAAATTTGTCGTTCTATTTTTTTAGAGAGACAATTCTATTCAAAAATCCCAAGTTAATATCTTTGAAATTCTCTCTGTATTTTGATTGAAAATTCTTTGCGTTTGGTGCAAGGTTTTCTTCGTAAAATACATTTGGCTCAAAATCAAGAGGAATTTTTTTCGTGCGGTTTTCGCTTTGCCAATAGGCATCATTCTTTATAGCATTTTTCAAGATTTTGAATTGTTCAGAATAGTCGTATTCATCATAATCCCAATGCATTGATTGCGTTGGAAAATTAATCTTACTTCCGATGAAGATGGAATTCTTTAATTCATTGCTTTTTTTTGTGCAAATAAACAAATCGTTTTTCGGAAATATCACATTTTCTGCCTTGTAAGTGAGGAAGCTGGAAGTTTGCATATTAATTGGATTTGCAGGGTATATTTTATCTAGCGATACGCCACCGTATGTTATTTGATTATCTTTTATGTATTCCAAATTTTTCAAATGATTTTCAGTGTCCCTTTTTGTAAAGTCAACTAATTTTTCTAATCCTTCAAATTGCACACCATCCGCTCTTGCAACAACCCTCATAACTCCGATTTCTTCCCAAGCCATAAGAAATATGTGGACAATTTTGCTGTGTTCGTATTTTTTGCTCATCCTTGCGGTTTTTGTTATGTAAATATAATTTTTATCATTGTCATCTTTCAATAGGTTTATCGCCTCATGACCAATATTGACATCTAGATATTCTCCTCCGTACATTCTTGTAAATAAAATTCTGTGTGTAGACATAGTATTCCTCCATTGTTCTATAATTAAAAATTTAATTTATTTTATTGCCATAATATAAAGGCATGGTTCATCATTCTTTATTTTTACGACAAATCCATAGAAAGTTTTTATTTTTCCTCGCTCCATTTCTGCAATTTTATCTGCAACATTTGAACAAAAGAAATGCAATCCTTTAGGTTCAATAAAATTTTCAGGTGGTCCTTCGGAGAGAATTATGCGGACAGTATCATCCCATCCTGATTTAAAAATTCCTTCATAAGATGCTTTGATTTTTATCTTTTTCCATAAATAATTTTCAGGCTTTAATAAAACGGCATCCCAATTTTTCAATTCTATAAAATCGGAATAATCAATTTTTCTTTTAGTCATTCCATTTACAAGTGCTTCAATAATATCTGTGCGTCCTTCATTTGCCGCATACATTAAAGGGCTAATTCCATTTTTAGTTTTTATATTTATATTTGCGCCATTTTTTGTAAGTAGTTCAATAATATCTATTGATTCACCATTTATAGTATCTACCATATAGGTTTCGTACATCAATGCAGTGTAGCCCTCTATATTTTTTGCATTCACATTAGCACCGTTTTTTATAAGTAGTTTAATAATATCTAAATTTCCATAAATGCTTGCGTATATCAGTGCAGTAAAGCCAGCTGCACCTTTTGCATTCACATTAGCACCGTTTTTTATAAGTAACTCAACAATATTGCAATATCCTTTGCCAGATGCTACCATTAACGCATTTACATCAAAACTGTTTTTTGCATTTACATCCGCCCCTCTTTTTATCAATAGTTTGGCAGAGTCATAGTTCCCTACATATGCTGCATTTATTAATGGCGTAAAATCCTTTTTGTCCCTATTATTTACATTTGCACCGCTTTGTATAAGTAGTTCAACAATGTTATTAAATCCATCATGTATTGCATAGTCCAATGCAGTTCTGCCATCTACAGCTTTTGCACTTACATCCGCTCCATTTTTTATAAGAAATTCAACAACTTCTCTATTTTCTGTGGAGTTTTCTGATATTGCATACATTAATACAGTAAAACCATATACATCTTTCGCATTCACATCGACTCCATTTCTTACAAGTAATTTTACGGCATTTATGTTTCCAACTGCTGCTGCACACATCAATACCGTAGTATCATTTTTATATTTTTCATTTACATCTGCACCATTTTTTATGAGTAATTCAGAAATGTCATCAAATCCAAACGTTATTGCAAACCTCAAAGATGTAAATGTGTTTCCGTCTTTTATAACTTTTGCATTTACATTTGCGCCATTGTTTATGAGCAATTCAACAATGTCTTTGTATCCGCTCATTGATGCAAGCACAAGAGATGTAAGTCCGTCTACAGTCTTTTGATTTACATTAGCACCTCTTTTTATAAGAGTTTTCACAGTGTCTGTCTCCCCTGTCATTACCGCTGTCATTAGCATTGTTGTACTACCATTCTCAGAAACCTTATTTACATTGCCCTCATTTTTTATAAATGTATCAATATTTTCTTTTATTTTGTTTTTTGTAAAGTCATCTACAACAAGAGGCGACTCATACTTACTCTGAGCTATTGCGTTTGAAAATGTTACACCAATCAAAACAATCGCTATAAAAAGTTTTCGTTTTCGCATTAAAATCCCCTAAAAAGCCATAGAATTATGAAAATAAAGCAATATATGCTTTAAAATGGAATTGTATACCCTTAAATGCAATAAGTCAAGGAAAATAGAGTTTATAATTCCGTTGTGTAAGGAGAACGAAATTTCAGATGACAGCAGATTTTTTGTGCGATAGACTTAGGTTTTTGCGAAACGAGCGGGGTATTTCCGCAAGGGAATTGAGCCTCTCTTTAGGGCAGAATGAAACCTACATAAACAAGATAGAAACAAAACAAAGTTCTCCATCCATAGATTCCTTTTTCAAGATTTGCGATTTTTTCAAAATAACACCAAGCCAATTTTTCAACGAAAACTGTAAAAACACAATTGAAGACGACGAAGAAATCCTAAAGGTGTTCCGTTCTCTTCCAAAAGACCAAGCCAAACATTTTTTTGAAATTATGCGTTTTGTTTCTAAAAAATAAAACAGTATTTACACTTCAAATAACTTTGCATAAATTTTGATATTTTGTGATATAATGGAAATAAATAAAGAATTTTCACAGGGGGTGTAAATGCCAGAACTGAGTCGTTTCAATGGAATGCTTGAGCCACTACGCAGGAGGGCGATGTGTATTTTTCAAATGGATTTGTTTATGGGGGGGGGGGGCTAAGAAACCTTTGAAAGTTGAGGTTGTAGAGCCTCTTGAGAATTTTGAGTTGCGTTTGCGATTTTCAACAGGAGAAACTAAAATTTTTGATGCAAAACCTATTTTAGAAACGCCATTATATAGCCCATTAAAAGATGAAAAGTTATTTGACCGTGTTTATTTAGACATGGAATTCCAACTTGGAAAAATAATGAAATTGATATTTCTCTAGAATTTCTTGATGAAAAAAACGTTCTTATGGAAAATTGATTTTGATAGACTTGATACGAGTTTGCCATGCAAACTTGGTAGCGAGCCAAGCGATGCGCATTGTCCATCCCTTCCACCTCGTTTTATCAAAAAAAATCAAAAATTTTTCATTTTTTTCGCAAATCTCTTCAGTTTCTTGGTTAAGAAACACTATATATAATATAGAAATCATTCTATAGCAATTGAGGCTCTCCTAAAAATAAATGTTTTTTGTGAGAACCTTGTCGAGAAATGCAGATAAGATGAAAGATGGGCTGCCATTTTTCGCAAATACATCCAGGGCGTTTTTTCCCAAAATTGAAAATTTGGGAAAAAACGCAATTCTTACTATGAGGTTTTTTATGAAGAGAAGAACATTGCGACCATCACCGAGTGCGCTCTTGAACCCGCGTTATGATGCTAATTTCAAGGCGCTTTTTACGCACAATTCAAAGGCGGGGAGACATGCGCTTAAGTCTTTTTTGGAGGCTGCTCTTGGCGCAGAAGTTTCCAATATCCAGTTGATGCAAAATGAACTGCCAATCGAGGCGGAGCATGACAAGCAGTCTGTGTTTGACATAACGTGCATACTGAATGGGGCAAATGCAGTCAACATTGAATTGCAAGGCATAAACATCGACAACTCGTATGACAAACGAGCGGAGTATCAGGCAGCTCATCTCCTCAACCATACGGTAAAAAAAGGGGATGACTGGGTGGACATGCCAGAGGTGTTTCAAATATCCGTGTTGAATTTTATGTATGACAAAGAGGTGTCAAAAGGTGTGTCTGTCTATACAATGAGAACAAAGAGTGGTCGCACACTTTCCCATCGAATGACGATAATCTTCATCGAACTTCCGAAGTTCAAAAGCGACGGCAAGGGGGACAATGATGTTGAAAATTTGACAGCGATTGAAAAATGGTGTAAATTCTTACTGTATGCAGACGATGGCACAAGACAAAATCTTGTGCGGGACCTTTGTAAAAGCGACGGAGGCATTATGGCGGCGAGCGGAATTCTAGCGAAAATAAGTCAGGATGACATAAATTGGGCAAGACAAACAAGCAGAGAGTTGTGGGAGAGAGACCAGCTTTCTATAAAACATAGCAAAGAACGAGCCGAACATGAACTGAAGAAAGTTAAAACAGAGCTTACAGAAAGCCAAGCGGCGCTTACAGAAAGCCAAGCGGCGCTTACAGAAAGCCAAGCGGCGCTTGCGGAAAAAGATGCACAACTTTTAACTCAAATACGAGAAAATGAATTGCTTCGCGCAAAGTTGGCGAAAGCATTAAACACTTGTTCAGATGATTTTTAGACAAAAAGTATAGTGAAATCTAGCGAATGTTGGAAATGTTTTGCGATTAGCGCAAGGTTTTCTTCGTAAAATGCATTTGGCGAAAAATTGAAAGGATTTTTTTTTCGTGAGAATTTTCATTTTTCCAATACACATCATTCTTTATAGCATTTTTTAAGGTTTTGCATCGCTTGGAAAAATCGTATGTGACATAATCCCAATGCATTGATTGTGTAGGAAAGTTAATATTGTTTCCGATAAAGATGGAATTCTTTCATTCTGTCAGTGACGAAAAAACATAATTGCGTATGCTCCAGTTTTGTGTTATTCTTGTAGCGTTATGGAAAAAACAATCTATATTTTTGGGCATAAAAATCCTGATACGGATTCAGCGGTTTCGGCGGTGGCATATGCGGAGTTGAAACGGCTTTTAGGCATGAAAAACTATCGAGCGGCTCGCGCAGGGCACTTTAATCCACAGACTGATTATATTTTTAGAAAATTTGCCGTTCCCTTTCCAGAATATGTGCCCGATTTAAATCCAAAGGTGCAGTATTTTATGACAGGCGACTGTCCAACGGTTGAGGAAAATCGATCTGTTTGGTTTGCGCTTGGAAAAATGGATTCATCGGCAAGTCGCGCGCTTCCTGTCATTGATGAAAATGGAAAATACAAGTCCCTCATGCATTACTCAAGTTTTGCAGAAAATGTGTTGACTGTTTTAAATCCAAAGCAGAAGATTTCGATTTCCACAAGCATAAACTTGATTATGCGGACGATGAATGCGCAAGGGCTTGTGCTCTTTAGTGGGGATGAAATTTTCAAAGCGGGAATTTTAGTGGGGGCGGCGAGCGATGACACATTTTCAAAAATGCTTGACGAACGTTCTAGCGAAAACACAATTGTAATCACTGCAGACAGAGAAAGCGTTCTTGAAAAGTGCATTTCAAAAGGCGTAAAACTTATCATAATCACTTCAGGTTTCCTTCTTTCAAAAGAGCTGCGGTTGTTGGCAGAAAAAAATGGTGTTTCTGTGATTTTAAGCCCATACACAACGAGCGCAACGGTTATGATGATTGCCTATTCCACACCAGTAAGTCTTATGTCGGATTCGACCATTCCTGCTGTCTTGCCATCGGACACAATTTCAAAAGTGCGTCCCTTGCTTCACGAAACTCCTTGTCGCTGTCTCCCTGTCGTTGACGAGCAGAACAGGATTTTGGGCATTTTGAGCGAGCATGACCTTACGAATGAGCCTAATATTGAGTTGGTTTTAGTTGACCACAACGAATTGAGCCAAGCGGTGGAGGGTGTGGAGCACTACAAAATTCGCGAGGTAATCGACCATCACCGAATAGGCACATTAAGCACAACCTATCCAATTACATTTATAAACAAGCCCGTTGGTTCAACATCAACATTGATTGCGGGGCTTTATATGGAGTCGAAAGTTCCGATTCCAAAGAACATTGCAAGCCTTCTTTTGTGCGGAATTCTTTCTGACACATTGATTTTGCAGTCAACGACCACTACGGATGTTGACAGGGAGACGGCGGATTATCTTTCCACAATTACAGGACTTGAGATTCAGTCTCTTGGCAAGGAGATTTTGACTGCAGGAAGCCGAATTAAAGACAGGAGTGCAAGCGAAGTTATCCATCAGGATATGAAGGAATATACGGAAGACAAAGTTTCATACACGGTGAGCCAAATTGAAGTGAGTAACCTTGAGGAGATTCTTGAAAGGAAAGAGGAATTCCTTTCCGAACTTGAAATTGAACGTCGTGGCAACAAGGCGATTCTTTCTGCTCTTCTTGTGACGGATATTACGCAGCTTTCAAGCATTTTGCTTATTGCAAGCGATGAAAAGTTCAGTCAATTTATCACATTCCCAAGACTTGAGCCGTCAGTTTATTTTCTAAAGAATGTGGTGAGCCGCAAAAAGCAGTTGATTCCATTGATTACAGAGCAAGTAGAGAATTTTGAAAGGTAAGGGGTTGACCACAGGCGAACGCTAGAAGTTACACCAACCATCGTTAATTGAAGTTCGCCTCGCAGTTTTTTTTGCATTCGCAAAAAAAACTGTACACTGGTACTACAGCGTTTGACCGCGAGTTGATACACCAGTTTTTATAGTTCGAGGTCGCTCCGCTACCACTTTTTTGCATTCGCAAAAAAGGTGTAAGTTGGTACTACAGTTTCTGACCGCTAGATGTTGCACCCGTTTTTGTTGGTTGCAGTTCGCCTCTCACTTTGACCAATTTTTATTGGTGTAACCACTAGTGTTTGCCCATAGTCAACTCCGTCAAACCTTTTTTGAAGATTTCTAGCCCTTCCTCAATCTCTTTATCGCTGATGGTGAGGGGCGGCAAAAAGCGCACCACATCGCTTCCTGCGGTGGAGACGCACAGGCCTTCCGCAAGGCATTTTTTCTTTATGTCAAGCGGATTGACTCCTAAAATCTGCACGCCAATCATCAGCCCTTTGCCACGAACTTCCTTCACACAGGGGAAATTCCATTCTGTGATTGTGTTGCGGATACAGTTTCCTTTTTCAGTTACTCGCTCTAAAAATCCTTCAGTTGTGAGTGTGTTTAAAACAACAAGACCCGCGGCGCATGCAAGTGGATTTCCTGCGAAGGTGGACTGATGGTCGCCCGCAACGAAAACTCCATCGGCATTGTTTCTAAAAAGGCACGCGCCCATAGGGATTCCCCCTGCGATTCCTTTTGCCAGCGTCACGACATCAGCGTTTATTTCAAGCGCATCGCTTGCCAAAAGCGTACCAGTTCTTCCCATTCCCGTCTGCACTTCATCAGCCATTACAAGCGCGCCTGCACTGTGAGCCGCCTTCGCCGCTTCCTTTGCCCATTCAGCATCTATAATGTTTACGCCGCCTTCTCCTTGCACGCATTCTATAAAAAGAGCCGCGGTCGTGTCGTCAAACGCATTCTCCAAGACGGAAAAATCATTCGCGCGAATTGTCCTAAAGCCCTGCGGATACGGCGCGAAGCACTCGTCGTGGAATTTGTCCTGCCCTGTGGCGGCAAGCGCCGTGATTGTGCGCCCATGAAAAGAATACTCAAGCGTTACTATCGTCTTTCTTTTTGCGCCGCCGTGCAATTGCCCATATTTTCTTGCAAGTTTTATAGCCGCTTCGTTTGCTTCCGCTCCAGAGTTTCCAAAATAGCCGCCGCTAAAACCAGTCGCGCTTAAAAGGCGATTTGCAAATTCAATTCCCGCGTCTGAAAAATAATAGTTTGAAACATGGATTTGCTTTTCCACCTGCTGTTGTATTGCTTGCACCAAGTTCTTGTTGTTGTGTCCAAGTGCGTTCACTCCAATTCCTGCAACAAAATCAATGTATTTTTTTCCGTCAACGCTATATAATGTCGCATTTTCGCCATGTGAAAAAACAACATCAAAGCTTCCATAATTATTTACAATTTTTGTTTCCATAGTAAAGTAATTCTAGCGAATTTGGCGAGGTGATACAATGGTAACGAGCACAAATTGCTACACCAATCAATGTTGCTTCCTGCTCGTTTAGCACTTTCTGCATTTGCAAAAAGGTGAAAATGGGTTGTAGAGAGAAAGAATTTGACAAATAATAATCTTATTAAGATTATTGATAATGATATATATTATTTTATAGAGTTGTTTTTATGGAGGGCATTATGGCGAATGTTGGTGTTGTTGGCAAGAGAGGGGAAGAACTTGTTCGTACGGTTTCTTTTAGTTGCAAGCCAAAGTTGTTTCGTAAGATGTCGGCTTATGTGGAGGAGCGGGGGGGGGGGGCAGGTGGTTTTTGAACAAGGCGTTGGAGAACTATCTTGCGGAGTGTTTGGAAGATAGGGAAGATTACGAAACTGCTGTTACAGCTTGGAAGGAGTTTGAGGCAAGCGGTGAAAAAGCGATTCCTGCAGAAGAAGTGTATGAGGAGCTAGGGCTTTGAAAATCTTTTATTTACCGAGTGCGAAAAAAAGGTAGAAAAGTTAGATAAACCCATTCAGAAAAAAAATAAAAGATTTTATGACTGAAATTTCAGAACTTTCTAATCCTCGAAGGCGGGGAAAAGCACTTGTAGGCATTTTGGCTGGCTTGTGGCGTTATAGAATGGCTGATGGTGAATGCATTTGTTTATTGTCCAAAAAATATTGTTACTGCATTCGCCTTCAGTTTTTGCTTGCAGCAAAAACTGACTAGCAGGTTGGAGAATGTTTGCAAGATTGAAGACGAAAGGCTTGTGATAACGGTTGTTGAAATTGGGCATAGAAAAGAAGTTTATGATACATAAAGTGCAGAGAGCGGCAATGGCGAATGCATTTGTTTGTTGTTCAAGAAATATCGGTTCTGCATTCGCTTTCCGTTTTTGTTTGCAACAAAAATGGACTAGAAGAGTTGAAAGTTATTCTTGGGTGTATGAGGCTCCTTCAAATTTGCATTTGTACGAACCTCGATATCTTTCATCGTTTATGGTTACTGTCACGGTTTCATTTTCTAAATCTTCTTTGTAAGTTGCTGTGATTTTATCGCTTTTATCATCTTCATTGTAAAATACAATTTCTTTGTTGTCTGTGTCAAAGGATTCACTGTAATAGTATCTGTTATAGGAATACGAGAAGCTAGCATAATCATTAGAAATGCGTAAATAAATGTTATTATTATCGTATATGCATCTTGAATGCCATAAATTCTTTGTGCCTGTGAATTTTTCGGTGAGAGTCAACTTATTATCTGTACCTATTTTTTTTATAGTTATAAGTTACTTGTGAACTAAAATCTCTATAATAATGAGTCAGCATTGTCTTCTTTTCCACGGAAACCAATTCATCTAAAGTCTTATAACCACCTTCTTTAATAAAGGCAGCTTCATATGCTTCATAAGAATTGCAATTTGGATAATCTTCTTTGAACCATTCCTCGTTTTTATTTTTGTCGAAATTCTCTTTTAGTAGTTTTTTGAAGTTGTTTATTTCAAAGTCTGCATTTGTTTGAGACACTAATTCATCGTATGTACAGAGAGTATAATCCTCTCTCATGTCGTTCATAGTTTTTTCCATTTTCATATATATTTCTTTGGTGCTTGCATTGTAGGTATAGCTAAATTCATAATATGGTGTTTGTGTATTTGTGTCTTCGTCTCCCATTGTCGCAGTGCCGTCGGCATGCAGTACAAGAATATTATCACTGTAATCTGAAACTTTTAGTCTTATCGATGTTGTACCATCTCCAAGAATTTCCGTTACTGGATTTTCTCCCTTGTTTTCAGGGAGCGTTGGGCTGGGATTGCTGATGGGGTCATCTCCTCCATCAGAACATGCGGTAAAAATAAGAGAGAGTGAGAGTAGCAAGATGGTTAATACTGAACCCCTCCCTATCATCTGTGTAGTGAACTTTTTCATAAGTTACTCCTCTATAATATAATTTTAAGGATGCAATTTCCACATCCTTTTTTTAAACATGTTAAAGTGAATTTTCTGTTTTGTAAATAGCGTGCGAGAGATTTATAAGAGATTTATGAGAGGTTTGCACATGAGAGATTTACACGAGAATTTGTCATCGTGGAAAATTTGTGCTATAATTTTATATCCGCTCTTTGGGGTGGATTTTTTATTGCTTATTAAAAACTTTTATACGAGGTAAAATATGGACTTTGTGACTGAACTAAAGGAAAAGGCTAAAAAGGCTGGAAGAAAGATTGTGCTTTGCGAGGGAGAGGACAAGAGAGTTGTTGAGGCGGCTTCTCGAATCGTAAAAGAGGGGATTGCAAAAATCATTTTGATTGGTAATGCAGAGGAGTGCGCGAAGGTTGCGCCTGATGTTGACTTGACGGGCGTGGAACTTGTAGAGCCTTCGACTTGCCCAAAAACTGACGAATATGCCGAGATTCTTTTTAAGGCGCGCGAAGGCAAGATTAACAAAAAAACGGGCGAGCCTGAATACGCCGATGTTTCCGCGGCAAAAAACTATATTTTAAAAGACAGAACGATGTTTGGTGCGCTTATGCTGAAGGCGGGAGATGCTGATGGCTTTGTTTCGGGTGCATGCCATTCCACCGCGAACACACTTCGCCCAGGTCTTCAAGTGATAAAGACAAGAGAGGGCGTGAAAACCGTTTCATCAAGTTTTATTATGGTTGCTCCAGAAGGCGGAAACAAGTATATACCAGAGGGCGTTGCGCTTTTTGCAGACTGCGCCATAAATATTGAGCCGAGCGCAGAAGAAATTTCTGACATTGCAATCGCTTCTGCTGAGACAGCGGAAAAAATCGCAGGTATAGAGCCAAAAATCGCGCTTCTTTCTTTTAGCACAAAAGGCAGTGGAAATGACGACAAGTATTTGAAGTCTGTTCCAAAAATGCAGGAAGCGGTGCGCATTGCGCATGAAAAAGCCCCTCATTTGAAGCTTGACGGCGAATTCCAATTTGACGCGGCGGTGAGCCCTGAAGTTGCCAGTTTAAAAGCCCCAGGAAGCGAAGTGGCAGGTCATGCCAATGTTTTTGTTTTCCCAAATATCAACGCGGGAAATATCGGCTATAAAATTGCGCAGCGAATGGGAGGTTGGATGGCGATTGGTCCTGTTTGTCAGGGGTTTGCAAAGCCGCTCAACGATTTGAGCCGCGGTTGCTCTGTGGAAGACATTATCGCGACCGTTGCCGTCACCGCGCTCCAAGCGTAAAAAATCGAGCTGCCAGTGAAATCTCATTTCTTCTATATACTACATATAAAAAGGATGCGTGGTAAAAGCCGCCCATTAAAAATCGCGACAACAGTTTTAGCGCTGTGTTTGTTTTTCCCGCTTCTTTTTTCGTGCGCATCCTCAAGGATTTCGAGCGAGAAGGATTTTACTGGTGAAAAGGAAATCGAAAACGCTTTTAGCGAGATAACACTGCTTTTTGCAGGTGATGTGATGGCGCACAGACCCAACTTCGTTATGAAGGACTACAATAAGATTTGGGAAGGCATCTATGCAGAAACGCAACGCAACGACATTGCGTTTGCGAATATTGAAGCCCCTGTTGACGACAGTCGCGAGTGGGAAAGCTATCCAACGTTCAATATGCATTCAGATTATGTTGATGAAGTGATAAGCGCAGGCTTTTCTGTGTTCTCGCTTGTCAACAATCATTCTAACGACCAAAAGCTTGGTGGAATAAAAAATACGATTTTGTGGTCAAGGGGACTGCACGAAAAAACGAAATCCACAGAAAATCCTATTTATTTTTCAGGTCTGAAGGATTCTCCCGATGCTCCGTTTAGTTTTTGTCTCATAGAGAAAAATGACTGGAAAATTTTGTTTGTTGCCGTCACTGAAATTTTAAACAGCAATGATTATCGGTCGTATCTCAATTACACGCCGTATACTGCCGAGGGGCGAAAGAATTTTGCAGAATATGTGAAAGTCCTGCGCGAAGAAAATCCGTGCGATATATTTGTGGCCTCCATTCACTCGAATGAGGAAGAATATGTTGCAGAAGTGAAGCAAACGAGGCGCGATTATTATCAACTCCTCTTGGAGAATGGAGTTGATGTGATTTGGGCGAATCATCCGCATATAATCCGTGAGCGTGAGATTTATGGCGATGAGGCGACGAGAGATATGCGGAAAATCGTGATGTACGGAAATGGGAACACAATCAGCGGTCAAAGATGGCAGCCCCAATTTGAAAATCCGATGAACGCCCGAGAGGATACGGGCGATGGCGTTATGATGCGGGTGACTTTTTCTAAAAATACGCTTTCCCAATATGAAAAAAATGTTATAATAGCAAAATACGAGCCTGTTTATATAACGACCTATATAAATGAAAAGAGGGAATTTGTTATCAAACCTCTTGATGATGCATTTATTAAGGAGTTGGCGGAATCGGGAAAAGGAAAGTGGGCATCTTACCTGCAAAGCCGAAAGGAAAAGGCTGAAAACACAAAGGAAACGGTTATATGGAAATAGAGAAAAATAAGGAAAACGAGAAAAGAGAGTTTGAATATAAAGCGCTGCCAGTATATGAGCAGAAGAATAGAATTCTTGACGCATTGCGAGAAAATCAAGTGATTGTGGTGCAAAGTCCAACGGGGTCTGGAAAAACAACGCAGATTCCAATCATTTTGCACGAGTCAGGCTATGACCAAACGGGAATGATTGCGGTTACGCAGCCTCGCCGAATCGCCGCTCTTTCTGTGAGCGAGTTTATTTCAAAGCAACTAGGCACAACATATCCTGGACTTGTGGGGTATAAAATGCGTTTTGAAGACAAAACCGACCCGACAACAAAAATAAAGATAATGACGGACGGCATTTTGCTCCAAGAGATGAAGCTTGACCCTTGGCTTTCAAAATATTCTGTGATGATGGTTGACGAGGCGCACGAACGGAGTTTGAACATTGATTTTGTGCTGGGGCTTTTGAAGCGGGTTTTAAAAGAGAGAAGGGAATTCAAAGTCATTGTGAGCTCTGCAACGATGAATGCGGAGGCGTTCCAGGATTATTTTGGCGGATGCCCCATCGTAACGATTGATACGGTGACCTATCCCATAACGATGGTGTATGATCCGCCGAAAAATCCCACGACCACGCTTACGGATGCGGGATGCGATGAACTTCTTGGAAAAATTTACGATACGGTGCAGCGTGTTCTTGACAATGATTACGCTGATACTCGAGGCAATGGGGGCGACGGAAACGCACATGCGAATGGGGGCATTTTGATTTTTCTTCCCGGCGAAAAAATTATCAAGGATTGTATGAGAATGCTTGACTACTCGCACTTTGCTTCACGGATATACACGCTTCCGCTGTATGGAAGGCTTTCAAAAGAAGACCAGGAGCGAGTGTTTTTAAAGGCGCCGCGAGGAAAGAAAAAAGTCATCATTTCCACGAACATTGCGGAGACATCTGTCACCATTCCCGACATCACCACGGTGATAGATTCGGGGCTCGCAAAATTGAATTTCTACAATCCGCACACATTCACTTCAAGTCTTGTGGAGACGCAGGTTTCTCGGGCAAGCTGCAACCAAAGGCGTGGACGCGCGGGAAGAACTGCCCCCGGCACATGCTACCGGCTGTATTCTCGAAAGGATTTTGATACTCGCGCAATGTATACGACCGAAGAGATTTACCGCACGGATTTGAGCGAAGTTGTTTTGCAGATGGCGGATTTGGGCATTACAGACTTCAAGGATTTTGATTTTATTTCATCTCCAGGATCAGAGGGAATTGACAGCGCGGTGGAGACGCTGAATATGCTGGGCGCGCTCAACGAAGACAATACGCTTTCTGCGATTGGAAAAATGATGGTGCGTTTTCCGCTTGAACCTCGTGTGAGCCGAATAATTGTGGAGTCCATTATGCACTACCCGACTGTTTTGGGGGAGTCGATTGTCGCGGCAAGTTTCCTTTCCGCTAATTCTCCCTATATTTTGCCACCGGGAGAAGAAATGGAGGCGAGAAAGGCTCACCATTCATTCCGAGATATTCAAGGCGACTTTGTTTCGTTTTTAAATATGTTCAGTGCTTTTGAAAAGTGCGCGACCCCAGACGCAAAGGCGAAATTCTGCAAACGCAATTATCTTGACGAGCGGATTATGCTTGAAATTGAAAATATCGACAGGCAGTTGAGTGAAATCGTTTCTGAAATGAATATACCAATCAGTTTTGGCGGCGACAAAGCGGACTATCTTTCTTGCATCTCTTCTGGAATGATTCAATTTGTGTGCGTGAGAACAGGGAAAAATAAATATAAAAGCCTTACACAAGACCATATATGCATTCACCCAGGAAGCGTAATGTTCAAGCAAGACCCATTGTATATTGTGGCTGGGGAGATTGTGAGGACTTCCCGAATGTTTGCGATGAGTGTTTCTCCGCTCACAAAGCGAATTTTGGAGGAGCTGTCAGCGGGCTTTGTGAATCGGCTTGACAATGCGCGGCCGAAAAAGTCTTTTGAGCGCGAGCTTGAGATTTTTGACAAGAACCTTGAAAAAAGCCGAAGCCGCGGTGAAAGAGAAGAGCGCGATGGACAAGCGGTTTTTGATGATGACAGCGTGATAATCGGCGGAAAGCGTTTTGCCTTGCAGAAGAGAAAAGGAGAAACAATTGCAATTCTTCCGATAAAAAATTTTCTTTCTGCGGTGCGTCTTGAAAAGGAGGAAATGACACATAAGTCATTTGGAAATATAAAGGCGAAAATTGTGTATGAAAACGGCTACACATTGATGGATGGAGAGCGACTGTACACTGCAGTGAAAGCGGCGAAAACAATCGCTCTTTATCCTCGCGATGAGGTGAATAATCCGTGGAACAAGAAATTCAACATCAATTTGCAGGATGAAAACGCCGCCTCTCTTTTAACGGAAGCGATAGAACTGATTTTGCAAGTTGTGGTGGCAAAACAAAAGAGCCGTGAATACGGATTTGTGTGCTTGTTCACTGACGAAAGGGAAAACTATTGGGTGTCCATTTCTCGCGGAATCCCCACTGCCGTCAACGAAAGTCTTGCCTCCCTCGAATCCCTCGTTGACAAAGACAATCTCTTCACCCCCGAGCAACAACAAAAAATCAACGATGTGTATCGAATGCTGCATGAGATGGTGTAGAGGGAAGGGGGCTGTTATTACGATTTCACTTTCTTGCAGGCACATGAAGCATCTTATGTGAAAAATATTTATACTTGTAATAAATAGATATAAACCGCCAAATTTATATAAAATCAGCGAATGCTTGAAAGCCGCCTCATTTATGGAATGTACCCTGAGGTTGTTACGCATTTAGGATTTGCGCGTGAAATTCTTTCAAATATAACTGAAAACTATCTTTACAAGGATATTCTTGCGTTTGGGGGAATCAAAAAATCGGATCTTTTGCAAAAATTGGTACGTGCGCTTGCTTTTCAAGTGGGGAGCGAGGTGAGCTATAATGAGCTTTCAAATATGTTGGGCGTTGACAAGGAGACGGTCGAAAATTATATAAATCTTCTTGAAAAGGTATTTGTGATTTTTCGGCTTGATTCATACAGTCGTAATTTGCGTAATGAAATCAAAAAAGGAAAGAAAATTTATTTTTATGATAATGGGATTCGAAACGCGGTAATCAATAATTTTTCTCCGCTTGAAACACGAAACGATGTGGGGCTGCTTTGGGAAAATTTTATAATAATGGAAAGACAAAAACGAAAAGCGCTTTTGAATGACTATTCGCATTGTTTCTTTTGGCGTACGCATTCACAGCAAGAAATAGATTGTCTTGAAGAGGGCGATGGAAAGCTACATGCCTTTGAGTTCAAGTTTAATCCGAAAACAAAAGCAAAGATTCCTCCTGCATTTGCAAAGTCTTATCCCGATGCAAGTTATGAGGTAATCACCAAGGATAATTACCTGGACTTCATTTTGGGCGTGGTCGGATGATAGAGGGGGAGGGGCGTGGAGTTTGCGAATTATATGGCTGATATAGGGGGAAGATTTGTTATTGTAAAGAATGTTCCATGTCATCCATGTGGACGACTATAAAACGGCTGCATAATAATTCTAATGTGTGACAAATCTAATTCTCTACACAGTGTGTAGGGAATGTTCTGATTAGATTTCTTTTTTGAGGGCATTGATTGTGTTTTCTAGTCTGCTTATTAAATCATCATAAGTTATAATATCTATGACTCTTGCATATTTTCTTCGTATCACTTTAAAATCTTCTTTTTGTTCTTTTGAGAAATTATTAGACCGTCCTGCGATTATTATGCCTTTGGGATTTATAATTTTAATTTGGACTTTGTAAGTATCTAGCGTTTTTTGATATTTTTGGCTAAGTGCTTTTTCTCCATTTATTCCCAGTTTATTAAGATAATGCAAGTATTTTTCAAGTTGCATTATAGTGTTGGATAGAAGCCGTGATGGAACATAATTATTTCTATCGTATGGTTTATCTGAAATAATTTTTCCAGCTCGTGGGCTTTTTATTTCAATAATATCAATAGCACCATTTGAATCAAATAACGCTATATCTATTCTTTTGCTTTGTTCAGTATCTATATATTTTTTATCTAAAGTTACTTCTTTTAAATGAAAAATATATTGCGGAAAAAGCAGTAGAATAAATTCTAAAATTTTATTTTGCCAATCGTATTCACTGTAAAAATTAACATTATTAAGCATATTCTTTAACTCTGCTAGTAAAAACGAATATTTTTCAATTTCATATTCTTTTATAGAATTATATGTGTTACTAATGTATTTAAATTTGGAATTCTTTTTTTTAATATAATTTTCAAATAATTTTGTATAATTTTTTGTGTTTGAGACATATTCAGATAGTATGTTTCTAATTTTTGAACGTACATATAAATCTTTTTCTCTTGCTGTTGGAAATTTGGCAATTAAGTTTTCAAAGATTTCAATCGGAATTACATTTTCATCGTCATTTTGTGCATTGCCGATTATAATTTGTGCTTGGATAATATCTTCAAACATTTTTATTGTATTTATTTTAAATTCTACACCAAAATACTTTGTTGTTATATTACAATTTTTAGAGATTAATATATCGTATTTTGTGCCGAATATGTTCTTGAAAAATCGGTAATATTCATCATTGAAACTTTCTCCAATAAGAAAAAATATATCATCATCATTTTTAACGATACTCTCGCTTTCATCAAAAAAAATATCACCCTTTGAGACATGGAATATAGATTTTATACGATATGTTTTATCTTCCTCAAACAATTTTGAATATAACCATCCTGTTCTATTTTCTGGGCTATAATATAACAATACTTTTTCTTCATGTTTTATAATTTCAATGGCAAGTTGGTTATACATATAAAAAGATTTACTCCCACTCGAATGCGGGCCAGCCGTTTATCTCTTTCCACTGGGAGTATTTGTTGTCTGTGTTGTTGTCGGTTACCCATTTGGAGAGGTTTTGGAAGACTGTGCCACCTGAAACATAGCCATCTGAAACAGAACCGCCTGCGGAGGCGAAAGAACCTACGTTTTTTTTAGAAGCTTCGTTATAACAAGCCCCATTTGTAGTTTCAGAATAATAATATGAATAATAGATATAACTGTACCTACCGTAATAACTACTATCATCGATATATCCTATAATACCACCTTTATAATTAGAATCAAGTTTCCCATAGTTATAACAGTTGTATATATTATTGTAATTGGAAGAGCCTGCACCACGGCTATACCCTATGATTCCACCAACATAATATCCTTTTAGGCTTCCCGCATTATAACTATTGTAAATGTTAGTGTAATTATCAGAATATCCTACGATTCCACCGATATATCCTTTGCTGGTGTGTCCAGTAACATTTGCCTTGTTATAGCAGTTACGAATTTCAACATACGTTGTTATTGTAGTATCTGAAGCATCTTTCTTTGATTCACCTATCGTGCAGCCAACAATTCCACCCACATACGATGATTTGTCTTTATCAATATCAGAAATCGTTGTGTTTTTGTTTCCGCAAGAAGTTATTTTTCCTTTGTTCACATATCCTGCGATTGCTCCACTTCTGGAATCGGCTGTAGAATATTTATTCGAGATATACCCTTGTCCAATAACGGTGTTTTGAACAGTGCCATTTAAAACATATCCAAATAATCCCGCATACTTGTAATTCTCGGAGTTTATGTAAAGACCGTTTATAGTGTGTCCGTCTCCTTCAAAGGTTCCTGCAAAGTAAAATGATGTACTGTTGCCGATTGGATGCCATTCTGTTGCAAATGTTGTTGTCGCCGAAATTTCTAGTCCTTCATTCAAGTCTATGTCGGCAGCAAGTTTTATGAATTTTCCGCTGTAGGATTCTCCGTAGTTCACCATATAGGCAAAGTCTGCAAGTTGTTGTGCGGTGCTGATTACATAAGGGAAATTTTCTGTTCCTGAACCAGTCCATGTTAATGTTGGGGCGGAAGTGGGGTATTTCCATGAAGTGTATTCAGACTTGTCCACCCATTTTGCGTACAATGTTGTGTTTCTTTTTGCGCCTGTTTCAAAGTCAAATTTCGCAGTGAGTGCGCTGTCGGAATACCAACCTAAAAATACCATCGTTTCGTCAGTTGGTCTTATAGGCTCTGTTACCTTTGTGCCACAAACAACTTCTTTTTGCTCTGGCATTGCAGTTCCGTAGCCATTTAAGTTAAATGTTACTGTTGCGATATTTCGTGCGTAAATTTTTACATCACTTTTCTTTTCATCCACTCCCCAGCCCGTAATCGCGTTGCCAGAAAAATCTGTGCTTTCATACCAGCCTGTAAACGATGCATTTGCTTGGTCGAGATTTTCAATTACCGGGAGCGTGACAATTTGGCTTGTATTGAATGAGGTGGGCGCGGTGAAGCCCGTTTTAAATGAAATGCCGTTCATTTCATATTCAATCTTGAAAATCTCATTTATGTTTTCTACCGTGCATGCGCCTTCGCTCAGTGTGCCGTTTGCAACATAGACGAACTCAAACCATTTTGCGATTATTGCTGTGTCTTGATACAGATTGAATATGAGATAATATGAGCCAGAAGTCACGTTTTCTGCCAAGTATGAGACAGCCTTTTTCGCGCCGTTTGTGTTGAATGTGGTGAATTCTAAAAGTTCTCCTTGTGAAACGCTTGTGGCTGATGTTGAATCATACAGTCCTGCCGTCACTTTTGTGATTTTGTCACTTGAAGGAAAATTCAGTGTGACGCTCACAGAGCCTTTTCCACTTTCGTAATTCAATGAGCTTGTTTTGAATTCAAATGTCAAGGAAGATGTTGAAGCAGAAATCGTGGTGGTTAGAGTGGATGAGGCAATTGTTGCGCCGTCTTTTGAAATTGCGAGCGTAAAATTCCATTCTCCTTCGGCGAAAGCAAATCTTTCGTTGTTGAGTTCTGAAACAGAAGTGAATGCTTTTTCGTATGAATCCGTGCCGTGTGTTCCCGAAAATGTAAATGTTGCGTCAAGAAAAGTCGTTGGCATAATCTGCCTCGCGTCACCAAAACGCAATTCAATTTTGATGTTTTCAATTTTCTCTTGCGTTTGTATGTCATTTGTTGAAATGTTGCTACATGCACCAACAAACAAAGACAAGACAAGCAAAGTACAAAGATAAAATTCGTTTTTCAAGAAGTTTTGTTTCATAGTTTTTTCTCCCAATATGCTATATATGATTTAGTTTCCTGTTTTTCTATAAATATGTGTTGCAAACTGTTTTATTCTAGAGGAATCAACTGCTTCTACTGACACCGTGTGATAGCCTATTGAAAAATTTGCGAGTGAGACAGAGGCTTTTGAAGTTTTTGAGTCCACGACAATGCCATCAATGCTCCATGTGTACGATGAAAATCCTTTTGTGGCTGAAAATTCCATCGTGTCGCTTTGCATTGTTTCTGTTATTGAAAGTGGATTTTTAGAAACGCTGTCATTTACAATTTCAATTTTTATCGTTTCATCGCTTGAAGAATTTATTTTTCGAAAACTACATGCGGTGAAATGCTTTTTGCCGTTTGAATCCGTTGTTTCCACTGATACAATGTGATAACCCTGTGAAATATGTGCCAGTGATACATTTGCAGTTGCGCTTGTTATGTCCAAATCCACTCCATCGATTTTCCATTCGTAAGAAGAAAAGCCTTCTGAGGCAGAAAGCGCAAGTGCTCCGCCGTTTTCTGTTGCAGAGATTGAAATCGGATTTGTTGTGTCTACATCATTTGAAATGATTATAGAAACAGTTTTGTCGGAAGCAGATTCTGTTTTTCGTAAAGAGCAAGAAGCAAAATATTTTTTGTCGTTTGAATCAATTGCTTCTACGGAAATCGTGTGATACCCAGCGGAGATGCTGTTTACGGTTATGCGTGCACCTGTTGTGTTTTTATCAACGCCGTCAAGTTTCCATGCGTAAGATGAAAAACCTGTAGTTGCAGAAAATTGTATTGTTCCATTAGTTTCATCTGCGGTGATTGAAAGCGGATTTGAGGGAATTAAATCGTTGAAAATGATTATGGAAGTTGACTTGTCGGTAGTGGATTCCGTTTTTCGCATTGAGCAAGAAGAAAAATACTTTTTACCGTCTGAATCTGTTGCTTCGACAGAAATCGTGTGATAGCCTGCGGATGCACTTTTTACTATTATGCGTGAACCTGTAGCATTTAAATCGATGCCATCGAGCTTCCATGTGTATGCCGAAAATCCTTCTGTCGCAGAAAACTCAAAGTAGCCATTTTTTTCAACCATAGAAATTGAAAGTTTTTTTTGAGGAGCCAAGTCATCGGTAATCTCCGTCCAAATTCCCGATTTTTTATTATCATTTACATCGCCCCCATCCCGTGGGTCAAGATTGAGCACTTCGTCCAAAAGTCTTCCGCACGAAGAAAAGAGCATAAGGCTTGCTGAAAAAATAAACGCAAAAATTTTCTTTGCAATTTTTATAGTCTTTATGGTTGTTATTGTCATTTTCTTCCTCCGAGTGGAATTGTTGCGCCGAGCATTATGTTGTCCTCAAAATAACCGTTGAAATTCCAAGATGTTGTGCATACCGCTTCAAAATACTTTGCTCTTATTCTGAAAGAAAAGGGGATTTTGAAAGACACCGGAAGTTTCATTCCATCTGTTGCAATGCCAACTCCTGCGCCAAAATCTACACAGAATGTGTTTTTTCTATTTTTTATCGCGGTGAAAAAATACTGAAGTTGTCCACCAATTTTAAATGAAGCGGAGTCCGGACTTTTTTCGTCTTTAAAAAGCAATGGCGTGACATAAAACGGCACATCAAGTCTCAAGTGATTTCGCGTGCTTATGTTCCATGTGAGACCGACACTTCCCCCAACTCCCGCGCCGTCAAGATTTAAAAATCCCAGTGCGTCCGCATTTATGTTGAAACGGGCTTCTTTAAAATGTGATTTTTGAGGAGCGGCACCGTGTAATGTTTTATACGCATGTTTTGTGTTCCACACATGATATAATTTGCCATTTTGCGGAGAAAGTTTTATGTGGGAAGGCATATTCACGCTTCCTGTTTTTATGATTTCGTATTCTTTGTCATTTTTATCGGGCACTCGTTGGATTTTATAGTTGGAGATGGTGAGAATATATTTTGAATCATCTAAATCTGCGTCAAAATCATAGTTACTGTTGCTCTTTCGAGTTATTTTACCGTCTGCAGGAGAAAGTGCAGGTTTTATGGTGACTGTTACAGTCGCAAAAATATACTGAATGTTGCTTCTAAAAAGACTGTCATAAAATTGCACTGTGGTGTTAAAACTGTCGGCTTCAGATTCTGTTGTATTTGCAATATTTGGCGGATTTTTTCCTGTTAATTCTTTGTATGAAATATAGAATTGTGTTGTTGTTGGGAGCTGGCTATTGAAATTTAAATGAAGTGTGGCTTTCCATGCCTCTCTATTTGCATCGTATTCTCCTACAATCAAGCTTATATTTTTGTGTTCCGAATTGAGCGTGGAATAAGTGATTGTTTCAGGAGCGATGTTCTTTATGAAAGAAATTAAATCATTTTCAAAGTCAATACCTGTGTGCATTATTGATTCAATATCTTTTTGTATGCTTTCTAACATTTTTTCTTGTATTTCAGTTTTGCGCTTTGCGATAAACTTTTTTCCGCCTTTTGTTAGTTCTCCGCTTGAGTAGAATGCAAGGTATTGTTCTTTATCTGAATATTTTCTTTCAACAGCATCTTGTAAATTTTTTATTTCTATTTGCGCTTGATTTTCTATCTCTGAAATCTGTGAGAGTTTTTTACGCACAAAACCGTCAAGAATTACCTTTTGATTTTCAGTATTGTCGATATATTCTTCAAGGTCTACATCATTGTTCTGCGTTCTGATTTTTCCTTGTGCAAGAGTTGTTGCTTCTGTTATCTCTTTTAGTTTTTGTTTCAATTCTTCACTTTGTTGATTTTGGAGAGCCTTTTGTTTTTCTTGCGTTTCCTTTATAAGTGCTGCCGTTTCATCATTTTGTCGTTTTGTTTCTATATTTTGCTGTAATCTTTGAATCTCTGCTGATAAGCGTTTTATTTGGGTTTCAATTATGAAATCGTTGTCTTTTGCTTTTGTTGTATGCAAGACTTTTATCTGTTCTGTGTACGATGCGATTTGCGCTTGCAGTTCAGAAATGTCAAATGCGATGCCAAGCATCTCTTTTTTCTGAATATCTGTGAAAGTGAATTTTAGTTTTTCGAATACATTTAATAAAACGGTTCCGATGGCAACTCCATTTTTGATTTGTTCCTGCGTGAAAGAGTCAGTGTTTGTTGCAAGCAGAGTGCCACTTTGGATATGCGTGAATTCAATAGTAAGATTGAGACGGATTTCATCACGGATGCTTAGTGTGTAGTTGAAGAAATACTGACCGCTTCTGAAATTTCCCAAAGATGGACTGTCTGCCTCGGTATAGATTGCGGACTCTTTCTTTCTCATGTCTTCAAAATATAATTTTGTGTTTTCAGAGTCGATTATCTCGAAATTCGTGTAGGAGCTTATATTTTGGCGAATATAGGTGGAAACATAATTTTTGAGCAACGCCCCCTCTTTTTTATTTTCAGAAAATACATCTTTTCTTGTGTTGTCTTTTATTTCTACAGGGATTCCTTTTCCTTTGTCTGCAATCTGCGTTGCTGATAAATTTTGTGAATAAACTTGCGTCATAAAAAATGGTAGAAAAGCTGCTATGATGATTTTTCTCATTGTGTTTCCTTGCAATTTTTAGATTGGTTTTATTGTCAACTTATAAAACCAATCTAAAATCAGAATTATCACCGATATTTTTACTAAAATTACGAAAAATCCAGTAATTCTCTGTAAATTATATTCTAAAATACGAAAATTACAATGGTTTTTAACTTTATATTTTAAAAATACTTTAATTTATCGGTAAAAGTTTCTGTATATAAAAACTACAATTTCATTATGTCATCACTACGCGATATATTTATTCAGAATTTGAAATTTTATAGGAAACAAAAATCGATTACGCAAGAGAAGTTGTCTGAAGCGATAGGCATGAGTCCGTCCTACATAAATGCAGTGGAGACAAAGGCGTCGTTTCCGCAACCTGAAGTAATAGAAAAAATTGCTGAAAAATTAGAAATTCCCGCATATTATCTTTTTAAATTTGACGCATGTCCTGAAAATGCAATGCAGTTTAATCCCGAACAGTTTGCAAAGGGTATAAGCGATACACTTTATGAAAAAATTCACAACGATATAGTGGATGTAATAGCTGGTGTGAAAAAATAGCAATCTGAAATTCAGCTATGGAATTCAGCGAGGGAGATTGTTTTGGAGTGGCAGGGAGAGCCACCTTCGCAGAGCAGCGACCTCGCGGCGTGGACGGATGATAGGGGGGGGGTGAATGGGTGTGAGGGTTTGCGCTTTCTCACCCCTCCAGCAATTTCTCCACCTCTTTCTGATGCAGCGCACGGAATTCTCCGACCTTCAGTGATTCGTCAAGTTTGAGAGGACCGATGGAAAGTCTTTTTAAAAACACAACGCGGCATCCCACTTGTAAAAACATTCGCTTCACCTGATGATATTTCCCTTCGCTGATCGTGAGCTCTGCGCTGCTGTCGCTTTTCCATTCAAGATACGCGCTTTTTGCGTCAAAGTCAGATTCCTTCCCCTCTGCGTCTATGTGGATGCCGTTCGCGAACAGCATTTTTATTTCATTCTGACGCGCACTTTTAACGGGATTTTCAAGAATGACAAAATAGGTTTTTGAAAAATGCGTTTTTGGCGAGATGATTTTATGGATGAGCGCGCCATCTGTCGTAAAAAGGAGCAGCCCTTCTGTGTCGATGTCGAGCCGTCCCGCGATATGCAGATTTTCAAGCATATAGGGCGTTTTATACTCTTCAGAAAGCAGGTCAAACACCGTTTCGTGGAGTCCGTCCTTGTTCGCGCTCACGGTGTTCTGCTTTTTATTCATCATGAGGTACACATTTTTTGTCAAGGAAACAGGATTTCCATCGGCAAGAATAGAGTCTGTGTCGGGATTCACTTGAAAAGCGGCATCAAAAACGCGCTTTTCGTTTACAAGCACTATGTGCGTTTTTAAAAATGCCTTTATTTGCTTTCGAGAGCCAAAGCCTTCGTGCGAAAGAGCTTTGTCTATTCGTTCCTTGCTCACATTTTGCTCACTTTTTTCGCTCGTCAATAGGAATGTATGTTCTTTCTTCGCTCACATTCTTATATGCAGGACGATAAATTCTTCCTCCTGCCACCAATTCCTCAACGCGGTGAGCAGACCATCCAGCAATGCGGGAAATGGCGAAAATTGGAGTGAACAATTCTCTCGGAATATCCAGCATGTCGTACACAAATCCTGAATATAAGTCAACATTTGCGCAAACGCCTTTTGCTGAAGGATGCAGTTCCAGCAAAACTTCGGGAGCGATTCGTTCAATTATATTATACAGCTCGAATTCTTCAAGCCTCCCTTTTACCTCTGCGAGCTTCCTTGCTTTGTCTCTCAAAAGAAGCGCGCGCGGATCGCTTATTGTGTACACCGCGTGCCCCATTCCGTAAATCAAGCCGGTTTTGTCGAACGCTTCTCGATTTGCAATTTTATAAAGATAGGCGCGGATTTCGTCCTCGCTGTTCCAATGCTGCACCGACGCTTTTATTTCATCCATCATTTCAACAACGCGCATATTTGCGCCGCCATGTCTTCTTCCTTTTAGAGAGCCTACCGCAGCGGCGATTGCGGAGTATGTGTCTGTGTCCGCTGATGCAACAACATGCACGGTGAGAGATGAATTGTTTCCTCCCCCATGTTCGGCGTGGATGATGAGCGCAAGGTCGAGTGTTTCCGCCTCAAGTTTTGTAAAGTTTCCGTCTGGTCTGATTAAGTGCAGGAAATTCTCCGCTGTGGAAAGGGAAGGCACAGGATTATAAATGTACATGCTTTTACCGAGATAATAACGACGGAGCGCCTGATATCCATACGCCGCGAGCGTTGGAAAACGCGCTATGAGCTCAATGCACTGTTTCATGACATTCATCACAGAGCGGTCTTCAGGATTCTCATCGTAAGAATAGCTTGCTAAAACGCCTCGCGCAAGTTTGTTCATTATATCGGAAGAGGGGGCTTTCATAATCATATCTTCCGTGAAATTGGGTGGAAGGACGCGCGCTTGTCCTAAAAATTCTCTAAAAGTTTCAAGCTCCTTTTTGGTTGGCAAGTCGCCCATCAAAAGCAAGTACACGCATTGCTCGTAGCAATAGTCATCGTGGGATTCGGCATCTTTTATCAAGTCAACAATATCATAGCCACGATATAAAAGCCTTCCTGGAACGGGAATTTTTTCACCGTTAGAACCTATTTCATAGCCTACGACATCGCCAATTCGAGTTAATCCTACAAGAACACCAGTGCCGTTGGCGTTTCTCAAGCCCCTTTTTACATCATATTTTTCGTAAAGGTCGGGATTTATAGGGTCGTTTAAAACCGCGCGAGATGAAATCTTTTTTACTATTCTTTCTTGAAATTTATCCATTGTACTCCCATAAAAAGTCAAAAACAATTTTGAAAAATTGTTTTTGACTTTTTGAACGCATTCGCAACGCAGTGCCTCGCAACGAGTGCGTAGCACGAAGTTTCAAGCGGAATGTGCGATATATAAAAAGTTTGCACCGCAAACTTAAGGTGATGGCAGCCGCGCTATTTTAGCGGTTGTCATCATAACTCCCATAAAATAAAAAAATATAACGGAAGTATTTTAGTGTATTATTATTTGAAATTCAATATGCCTTGAATTTTATCCTCAAATTCACTAGTATCTAACTATGAAACTTTATACAAGGGGTCAGTTTTTAACGGTCGTTTTCTCAAGTGTTTTGTGTGCGTTTTTGGCGACTTCAGCGATTTTTTTTGCAGTGTCTCGGTTCTCTGAAAAAAAACACAGCTCTGAACAAAATGCGCTTGCATCGTCGGAGGACAATGCAGAGAGCAGTGTAGATGCTGCCGAGAGTCTTTTTATTCTTGAAAACACCACGGATAAAAAAACGGCTCTGACTGTTGCGAATGACACGGTGTATACGCAAGATGAGCTTCAAAATATAAATGTGTACGATATGTGCAATGGCGCGGTTGTAAACATAAACACAAAGATTCAAGGAGTGAACTGGTTTCTTGAGCCGATTGTAACCGATGGGGGCTCGGGGTCTGGCTCTATAATTGACAAGCGCGGTTATATCTTGACGAATGTCCATGTGATAAAAAACGCCTCGAAAATATATGTTTCTCTTTCAGATGGAACGCAGTATGAGGCGAGAGTGGTGGGGCTTGACAATGACAGCGATCTTGCCGTGATACAATTTACTCCTCCTGAAGGCACTGTTTTACAGACGATTCAGTTTGGCGATTCTACAAAATTGAAGGTCGGACAAAAAGTGATTGCGATTGGAAATCCATTTGGCTTTGACAGGACGATGACGACAGGGATTGTCTCCGCTTTGGGGCGACCGATAAAAAATGCAAGCAATAGAATTATCAGAAATATGATTCAGACTGACTCTGCGATAAATCCTGGAAATTCAGGCGGACCGCTTTTGGACACTTCGGGAAAAATGATAGGCATAAACACAATGATATACTCCTCTTCGGGAAGCAGCGCGGGTGTGGGATTTGCGATTCCTGCTGAAACTGCCGTGCGTGTTGCTTCCGACCTTTTGAGCTATGGAAAAGTGCGTCGTGGAGTGATAGAATTGTCGCCGGTTCAACTGACGAATACGATTGCGAGCTATGCAGGACTTGATATTTCTCGTGGAATTCTTGTTTCACGAACGGTTGAAGGAGGAAACGCGGATGTGGCTGGAATACGACAAGGGACAAGGGCCGCGCGGTACGGCAGCTCAACGATTTATCTTGGTGGAGACATAATCACAAGGATAGACGATATTGCCGTTTCTTCAATAGCCGATTATTTTTCCGCTCTTGAAAGCAAGCGTCCTGGCGACATGGTTGATGTTACGGTTCATCGCGACAGAAAAGACATAAAAGTCCAGATACGCCTCGCCGACCCAGAGCGTTCAATTCCCATGGAACGCATCAAGACATATGGAATATAGCGGGATGCAAATGTACATTGCATGATGCAATTATGTGGGCAATTTAGCAATGTAGATGTGCAACTTGCAGTGTGCAATTTAGCAATGCAGGTGAAAATTTTGTTTGACTTATGCAGTCTTTGGATTTAGAATAAATAGTATAATATAACCCCAAGGGAGGCCAAATAAATGGCAGCAGTAGAATTAAAAGGTATTGGAAAAATTTATGACGGTGGTGTTCAAGCCGTTACAAACGCCAATATCACTATTGAGGACAAGGAATTCTGTGTATTCGTAGGTCCTTCTGGTTGCGGAAAGTCAACGACTCTCCGTATGATTGCAGGTCTTGAGGACATTTCCCTCGGAAAACTGTACATTGATGGGAAGGAAATGAACGAAGTTCCTCCAAAAGACCGCGATATCGCGATGGTTTTCCAAAACTACGCTCTTTATCCGCATATGTCAGTGTATGACAATATGGCGTTCGGCTTGAAGCTTCGAAAAGTTGACAAGGCTGAAATTGACCATAAGGTTCGTGCAGCGGCAGAGCAGTTGGGATTGACCCCGTATCTTGATCGAAAACCGAAGGCGCTTTCGGGTGGACAGAGACAGCGTGTTGCTGTAGGACGCGCTATTGTTCGAGAGCCAAAAGTATTCTTGTTCGACGAGCCGCTTTCTAACCTTGACGCAAAGCTTCGCGTTACGATGCGTTCTGAAATCGCAAATCTCCACAATACACAGCAGAAGACGATGATTTATGTTACGCACGACCAGACAGAGGCTATGACGCTTGGAACGAAAATCGTTGTAATGAAAGATGGGTTTGTTCAGCAGATTGGCGCGCCATTGTATCTTTACAACAATCCAATCAACAAGTTTGTTGCGGGCTTTATTGGAACTCCTCCGATGAACTTCTTGACAGTGAAAGTTCTTGAACGCGCGGGCAAAATCGTGTGCGATGAAGGTTCGTTTGAAGTCGCGCCAACTGATGCACAGGGCAAGCTTTTGAAGGAATATGTTGGTAAGGAAGTTTCTTTTGGTATTCGTCCTGAAGACTTGGAGTATTCTGAAAAACCTGTTGGAAAAGACAATATGCAGATGAAGATTACAAACAAAGAGCTTCTTGGTGCGGAGTCCCATCTCTATCTTATGTCTAATAAGGGGCAGTCTGTTATTGCAAAGATTCACAACAACAGCGAATTCCGACTGGGCGACACAATCAATGTTGTTCCAAATATGGAAAAGGCTAAATTCTTCTCTATGGAAGAGGGCGAAAAGAACATTTGCGATGACATCGAAGTGAAGTGGTAATACTATGCTGATTTAGTTTGGCATTGCAAAAGAGGGCTGTCCAGTTTTTGGGCAGCCCTTATCTTTTTTATAAGGATACTTTCAATTATTTTTGCAAGTTTTGGGAGCGCAGCGAAGTGCGCCCGCAGGGAAAGGCTTTGCTAGAAACTGCGCGCTACGCACTTGTTGCAAATCCCCTCCTAAAGCACCGTAAAAATACATTCTTGCGTGGGGATGTCGATTCTTTCAGGTTTTATGCTTACCGTTTGGTTCAACTCGTACTTTGCGCCGTGTATCGTTGTTTGCATTGCAAGGCGTGGAATGAGCATAAGTGAATCGTTTCCTCGTGTGTCTATGCATACGGCTTCTCCTGTCCATTCGGGGTTTTGGAGAAGATAGATTAGTTTCCAATGGGTTTCGCTCAATCGGCTTGCTTTTCTCGCCGCAACGCTTGCTGCGTCTCCTTGGCTAATGCGCTCAAGCATGGTGTCCTTGTCTATTAGTTTTCGTCCGTCGAGATAGGCGCGCAGTTGTTCGTGCGCAATCAAATCTGAATAGCGGCGAAGAGGACTTGTCACTTGACTGTAGATTGCGATGCCCAATCCTGAGTGCATTGCTGGTGTGATTCCAACGCTTCTTTTTCGCATGCATTTTAAAAGCTGGAACTGACCTGCAAAGCCGTCCGCGACTTTCTCAGGGATTTGCGGGGCTTCTTGGCTCACATACGGAAAGGGGATTTTGTTGTTCATTGCAAAATGCGCCGCTCCTTCTCCTGCAAGCAGCATCATTTCACAGACCATTGCATCCGCTTCAAATCGTTCGATGGTGTGTATGCTCACTTTTTTTGTTTCTTTGTCAACGCTTATGTGTACTTCAGGCATTTCTATATTTGTTGCGCCAGAGCGTTTTCGTCTTTGGAGATGTTTTTTCGCGATTGCAAAAAGCGGTTGTAATTCTGATGAGTCCTTTTGCTCTGTGGCGGATTTATAGGTGAGTCGCTTTATATTTACGAATGTTTTGAAAATTTTGCACTCTGAAATTGAAGTGTCTTCGTTCAATAATAGGCGGAACGAAAGGGCACGGCTTTTTTCTGTGAGACCGAGCGCATAGTCGGCGAGGCTTTTTTCCGCAAGCATACGAACTGCTCCTTCAGGGAGATAGAGCGTTGTTCCGCGGTTTCGAGCGTTTTTGTCGATGGGGCTGTCGGGCAGAATGCTTGATGCGGGATCGGCAATGTGAACCCAAAGATAGGTGCCGTCAAAGTGTACTGCATCGTCGGGGTCTTGCGACCATTCATTGTCTATTGCGTACGCAAATTTTGGGATTTCGATGCGCTCTTCTTCAGGGGGGCTTCCAAGACATTCTTGCGCGCTTGTCATGCTCAGCCCGTAGCGCGTTGGATGGGGGTTTTTTGTTATGTCCCACACGCCTGTTTCAAGCAATAGTTTGTGCGCGCTTTCTGGTGTCTGTGAAATGCCTGCATCAACAAGTACTTTTGATTTCTCTGTTTGACAAAGCGCAACATTTTCCACTTCATTCATATATTTTGTGTCTTCGGGGAGCAGCTGTCGTTTTTTGAGGCGTTCAATGAATTGGGCGTGGATTTCTTCTGCATGTTCTTTTTCGTATTTTTTTTGTTGTATGTCGGCAATTTCAGATTCTGTGCGTGGTACAAATGCGATGCTTCCCTCTTTGAATGCGGCTTCATCGAGCGAAAATTCCGCTGATTTTTCAAGTGCACTGAAAATCGCCCAATAGGCATCGGGGGAGGGGGGAGACTGTATCAGGTCGCAGAGCTCCTCATATTCAATCGGAGCGGAAGCGGTTTCCTCATCGGTTTGCAAGAGTTCGTAGGCTTCCAAAATGCCCTGTGAAAAATCGGCGCTGTTGGAAATGGCGTTTTCAATGCTTGAGCAGGGCGTTTTTGAAAGTAGCACAATATCTTTTTCTCTCACCTTTTGGTCTGAAAAAACCGCTTTTTTTCCTGTCTGCGTTGCAGGAGAGGTTTGAAATTTCACGATGATTTTGTCGCCATCAAATCCTGTGACAACGGCGAGTTGTCTTTTATAGATAACTTGTGAATCTTTGTTGAACATAGTGTTACTATAATAAAAAGATTGAGGTTAGACAAGGCAGGGGCGGTGGAAGGGCACGGCTTCAGCACAAAAAATTAGACTTATAAGGAAAAACATAAAATTGTTTTTTCTAAGGTTTAAAATCCGCACTAAAATGACGCGCGGATTTTAACTGCAGTTTGCATTGCAAACTGTTTTATCCATTGCCATTTTTCACTTCGTTGCGAAACGACCTTTTCAACATTCTCGGAAACTGAAGTTTCCGAGAATGTTGAAAATTAAAGAAGGTTTAAAAACAGCAACTGAAATAGCGTTGCTGTTTTTAACTTCGAGTTTTGTTTCAAAACTCGCTTATTGACAGCGATTCTTCACTTCGTTGCAAAATCGTGTTTTCAGCAACTCCCGAATCTGAAGATTCGCTCACTGTCGCAAATTAAGGAACAGTTTTTGTGTTTTTCTAGGAATATAATTTTTCGTGCTGCGACCCTGAAAATTGATTGATAATTGATTGTCGTGGGATTGTTATTACCCTTGAAAATCGTTATAATCAAAAGTATTTCACTGGTATGTTACTTTATTATTATGATATGAGGTTTTTTCGTGTTCCTAAAAAGTTTGGATATTTTTGGTTTTAAGTCTTTTGCAGATCGCACTCACATTGATTTTGCCGATGGAATTACTGCGCTCTTGGGACCGAATGGGTGCGGAAAAAGCAATGTTGTTGACGCGGTAAAATGGGTTTTGGCAGAAAACAAGACGAAAAACCTTCGCGCGGAAAAAAAAGAGGATGTTATTTTTAATGGCACCGAACGCCGCCCCGCTCTAAATGTGGCGGAAGTCACGCTCACGATGAGCAATGAAAACGGACTTTTGCCGCTTGAAGAATCTGAAATTGCGATAAAACGGCGTTTGTATCGCTCGGGTGAAAACGAGTATTTTATAAACAACAAGCCTGCAATCGCAAAGGATATTTTAAAGCTTTTTATGGACACGGGAGTTGGAAAGTCCGCATATTCTGTGATGGAGCAGGGTAAAATCGACCAAGTGCTTTCCAGCAAGCCTGAGGACCGGCGGTACCTTTTTGAGGAGGCGGCGGGCATTTCAAAAAGCAAGGCAGAGGTGCAAATTGCAGAGCGCGAGCTTGAGCAAACGCGGCAAAATCTCCAGCAAAGCGAAAATGTTCTGGCGGAAATAAAACGCTCGTATGACACGCTGAAAATACAGGCGGAAAAAACGGGGCGCTACCGCAAAGTAAAAGATGAAATTTTTGAATTTGAATTGGACATCGCGCTTCTTCGTCTGAAAAATTTTGTCACTGACAAAGCCCGCCATGAAACAGAGCTTGCAGAAGTGACCAAAAAACGAGATGCGGTGCGTGCTGAGATTGAAGAAATTAACGATACGATTTCTGAAAACATGGATAAGGTTCGCGAGATGCAGGAAAAAGTGTATTCCATGCAGACGGAGCTGATAAAAATCCAGACGGAAAAAAGCGGAAAATTAAATCTCATAAACCAGTTTAATGCGACCGCCTCTGAAATAAAAGCGAAAATCGCAAATCTTGAGGTGAGACGCGATGCAATCCAAGAAACCATAGATACTCTTGAAGAGGAAATCGACAGTCAAGAATCGGAGCTTCATTCAAAGGAAAAACAGCTCTCTGACATTGAAAAAAATATTGCAGGATTTGCCGAAAGCATTTCCACCGCGTCTATGCAAATCACTCAAAACGAAAAAGCAACGACTGAAAAAAAAATGCGGATTTCAGAATTGAACGGACTTCATGCTTCCTTGCAAAAGGAATTGGCAGCAATTACAGAGGATATTGTGTCTGTCCTTGACTCACGGTTAAAGGATGCAGGTTTTTCAGAAGGCGCGATGCAAAACGCAAAGGCACACCTTGAGGAGTCTCTTTCGCGTTTGAAAATTTTCTTGGACGGCAAAAAAAATATACTTGGGGACTTTGCTTCACAGGGGCATGCAAACGAAGACTATGCACGCACGGTGGAAGAGGCGCGCGATGCGTTTGGCGAGGCTGAAAATCTTGTCGACGGCATAGAAGCTGCTCTGTCAGACTACATAAACGCGTCTCCTGCATTTATCACAGAATTCCTTTCACCTGAAGGCATTATGACGAAAAAGCGGGAGATTGATTCTAAAATCCACGATAATCTTGATGAAATTGCATCTATAAATAAAAGCATTGATGACTTGGCACTTGACAACACAACGCTTTCGCAAAAAATTGATGAATACAAAGATACGCTCAACCGTTTGAAAGTGAACAAGGCGCAGATGGAAGAGCAAATCCAGTCTTCTCTGCAACAGACAAGCCTTTTGCGGAGAAATGTGGCGTCTCAACAGAGCGCGCTCAAAGATGCGGAGAATGAGCTTTTTGAAGAGAACAAGCGGTTTGACACTATGTCAGTGCAAATTATCGGCGTGCAAGAGGAGTTGACCGAAATTGAACGGAGGGGGACATCTCTTGCCGATGAGTTGAAGGCTCTTGACGATGAGATTGCGGAAAAAAGCTCGAATGTTTCGGGAAAACGAGACCGCCTTGTAAAAAAGCAGGATGAGCAGAATAAATACCAGGCGCAATTGGAACGTCTCACGATTTCTTTGAATTCAAGCGACATAGAAATTCGCAATATAAAGCAGAATTTCCAAGACCAGCATTCTCGCGACCTTATGGAATTTGAAGAGCGAATGTATAAAATCACGGTTTCCACAGCGGAGCTGCGCGACACGTTGAGCGCTGCAAAAGAGACTTTGCGCACATTGGGGCAAGTGAACTTGATGGCGGAAGAGGAGTTTGCCGAGGTGAAAGAGCGGTATGATAGGCAAAAGGCGACTCATGACGACACGCAAAAAAGCCTCGACAATCTTATCCGCGTGAGCGAAGAGATAAAATCGAAGTCTTCTGAAATGTTTTTGGAGACCTACAATAAAATAAAGCGCAATTTTCACAATATGTTCCGTCGCTTGTTCAATGGAGGAAGGGCAGAGCTTCGCCTTGACGACCCACAGAATATTTTGACAAGCGGCATCGATATTTTGGCGCAGCCACCAGGAAAAAAACTTGAGAATATTTCGCTTCTTTCGGGCGGTGAAAAGACAATGACGGCGGTTGCGCTCCTTTTTGCGACATATCAAGTGCGTCCAAGCCCCTTCTGCTTCCTTGATGAAATTGACGCGGCTCTTGATGACAAAAATGTGTCCAGTTTTGTCACCACTTTGGAAAGTTTTGCGAATGTGAGCCAATATATTGTGATTACGCACAACAAAAAGACGGTGATGGGCGCCAGCACTATGCTTGGCGTCACTATGGAAGAGTCTGGCGTGAGCAAGATAATTTCACTGCGTCTTGACGAGGATATAAAAGTTGGCGCGAAAATTGATAGAGATGAGGATGACTTTGTTGAAGAGGATGTGCCGCTTGAAGAGGGAACATATGTTCCTCCGCGTCCGCCAAAGCGCATTTACAATGATGACGGAACGGTAACCGACACTGAAATTGAACGCATAAAAAAAGAGGCTGGTCAAAATAAATGATTGATGTGCAGGAAATGGTAGAGAACATAAAGGATTTTTTCGCTGAAAAGAAAGGAAAAACGCTTGCGCTCTGTCTTGTCCTTGTGTTTATGACGCTATGTGCGCTGATTATTCTTGCGTTTCAAATGCAGTCTTCATCTGACAAAAAGGCGAAGAAAAAATACAATGGTGAGCAACGCACGCTTACGCTTGACACTCCGCTTTTTGTTCCTGAAGGTCCTGCCGTTCCAAATGAATACATCACCTCGCACAAGTCGGGGGAGAAGTGGAGTGAAAACCAAATTGACGAGTGGTTTACTTTTCCAGACGAGACAGAACTTAACCGTCTTGATTCTTTTAACAATAAGATCGTGAGTGATATAATAGAGGCCGCTCCATGAAAAACATACAGCATATTGTTCCAATGGTTTTTGCATTGGCTTTGTTTTCGTGTGCCTCAAATCCAAAAACATCGAAGGGAGTCGTTGACACATTTCCTGAAGGTGAAACGATAGAAAACTCGATTGATGATAGTGCGCTCTCTGATGAAAATCTTGATGTTGAGATGGATGGAACTGAAGACGACGCCGTTGAGGTTTTCGAGGGCGATGAAAATGCAGAAGAGCTCGATGGAATTGATGGGGGGGATGAAAGCGGTGAATATGAAATCTTTAGTGAGGATGACGCATTCCTCGATGCTGAAAATGATTCTTTAGAAGAACAGATTGAACATAGTGATGAAGATGGGCTGTCTCTTGACGGCGAAGAGCTGCTTTTAGAGGAGCGAGTTTCTCCCGATGATCTGCCATATTTGCCTTATGTTTTAGGGGCGGATGATGATGAATTGCTTGATGAAGATGGTATTGATGAAATCGTTGATGATGAAGCGTTTGAATTGCCAGAGAACAATGTGATTGGTGTGGAAGCGACAGAAGATGAGAGCGAATCTTTGGGAAATCTTGAAAGCAACGAAGGGCAGTTGCGTGAGAGTGATGTTTCAAGCGATGTAACAGTTGATGGCATGTATGGTTCTGAGACTGAAAAAACAGACGAATCGGCAGAGGCGGGTATAGATATAGATGTTACAGCCGCCAATACCGAAGAAGATATGATAACTGAAACCGATTATAAGCCAAAAGAACCGAATGAAAACAAGAGTGATGTAGCAAACACAAAAGCGGATGAAAAGAGCGATACGATTAGCGATATGGTTGGAGGGGAGGATGCGGAAGATGCAAAAAAGCGTTTTGACACGCTTCCAACGCCTTCTCGTTCTATGACGGTAAAAAAAGGACAGACAATTGAAGTTGTGTATCCAGGCAGAGGATGGATTTATCAAGAGAATATAGACGGCGATGGAAATATCGACACGAGAAACCGAAACTTTATTTTTGGCGGTCGAAGACTAGGGCAAGAGAATCAAGCGTTTACTCTGCGTTCAAGAAATCCTGGAACGTATCTTTTGCATTTTTATAAAAATGATGCATTGACAGAAGAGTATATAGATGATTATCTTGAAGTGCATGTGGAGGATGAAAGCGAGCCATCTTCAAAAACTGTTGTTGCGCCAGATTACGCCGCTGCCATTCCACCAAAACCTATAATCAACGCTGAAAATGCACATGAAATTCGTGAGTCCCGAAAGGTTTTGGAGGAAAAACAAACCGCAGAGGAAATGAAAAATGGTGTTATGTCTCGGGCGGATTCCTCTGTTCTCACAGAAACACAAAACGCTGATGTGGGGGCGCGCAAATCATATCAAAATATCCCTGATTCGACGAGACTTGAGGATTACGGTGCAAAAACCGTTGTGCAAACATCTGGCGAAATGAAAAATGCGCACAATGCAACGACAGAGACCGAGAGAAACAGTAGGAGCAAAGAAAGTGAAGATGATACAGACGAGGTAATTGATATTGCTTTTGATGATGAGCCGATTATTGAAATGTCACATCAAAACGATACAGAGGATGGCACTGATGCGGAAGATTCTGAAAGCCTTTTAGAGCAAGCGAAAAAACTGTATGCGGAAAGAGAGTATAGCAAAGCACTTGAGATAACGCGTAAGTTTTTGGATACCGCCGCTTTACGGCTTGACGAGGCTTTGTATCTGCAGGCTCAGATTTTAGAGGCGAAATCTGCCGTTCAAAATATACGCGGGGCGATTGACTCTTATGATGAAATTGTGAGAAATTATCCAGCAAGCACATTGTGGGATGCCGCGAACAAACGAAGCATATATTTGAAAAGATTTTATATAGATATACGATGATGATATAATGGGGGTATGATTATAATGAAGAATGGTTTAAGGGTTTTTGCAGTGATTGTCTTGGCATTGACCGCCGTGTCATGTACGCTCGGAAAACCTGCAGTGGAGAAAGTTCGCACGATAACTGTTGATGGAAATGCTTCCGTGCAGGTTGTGCCAAATGTCGCTGAAATTATGTTTACTGTTGTTACTGGCGGATGGAGTGCACGACAAATTGTCACTGACAATGACACAATAACAAATCGATTCGTTGACGCGGTGATGGCGCTGGGACTTCCCGTTGACGCTGTTTCCCGTTCTGAATGTTCTGTCTCAAATTCAGGAAACAGCTACGAGTCACGAAGAGCGGTAAAAGTTTCCGTGACAAATATGGCGTTAATTCCTGCGGTTATTGATTGCAAAACGACATCGGTAAGATTGAACGGCGTTTCATTCGAGTATATTGATTCTGCAAGTGAAATACGAAGGGCTCGTACTGCCGCGATTAAAAATGCACAGGATGCCGCGTCTCTTCTTGCAGGGGCGAGCGGCTGCAAGACGGCGGATGTGGTTTCGATTGCAAATGAAAAGGTTTCTCAAACAAAAACAGACGATGGAAAAATTATGATTACTTCTACCCTTACGGTGACTTACGATTTGCAATAGGTGTCATGAAATAGTTTTACAATTAAGGATGAAATATGCTTGACTATAAATTTATAAAAGATAATGTAGATGCTGTCAAAGAGAATATAAAAAATCGCAATATGACGGCGGATGCTGATGTTGTGGTGCAGTTGTATGACAAAAGAACTGCACTGGTGACCGCATTACAGGCATTGCAGCAAAAGCGAAATGAGAACGCCGCTTCTATGAAGCAAAAGCTGGATGCTGAAACTCGTGCAAAATATATTGAGGTGGGAAAGTCCATAAAAGAAGAAATTGCTGGTGTGGAAAAAGATTTGGCTGAAACAGAAACGCTTCTTGAAGAGGATGCTCGCAAGATTCCGAATATGATTCACCCCGATGCGCCAATTGGAAAGCTTGACAGCGAAAATCTTGAGGTGAAAAAAGTCGGAGTTCCACGAAAATTTGATTTTGAACCAAAAGACCATGTGCAGCTTGCCGAGGATTTGGATTTGATTGACTTTGACAGGGCGACTAAGGTTTCAGGTTCAAAATTTTATTATTTGAAGAATGAAGCGGTTCTTTTGGAACAAGCGTTGATTCAATATGCGCTCACCACTTTGAGAAAACATGGCTTTACATTGTTTATCACTCCTGATGTTGCGCGCGAGGAGGTGCTCAAAGGCATTGGTTTTAATCCGCGCGGAAACGAGTCGAATGTGTACTCCATTGAAGACGAGGGAACATGTCTTGTTGCGACTGCTGAAATTACCCTTGGTGGCTACCATTCTGGCGAAATACTTGAAAAATCTTCGCTCCCACTGCTGTATGGCGGACTTTCCCACTGCTTTAGACGAGAGGCGGGAGCCGCCGGTCAATTTTCAAAAGGATTGTATCGGGTGCACCAGTTTGACAAAGTTGAAATGTTCGTATATTCCACGCCTGAACAATCTGATGCACTGCATGAAAAGCTGCGCCACATTGAAGAGGAGATTTTCGAGGGCTTGGGGCTTCCATTTAGAGTGGTTGACACATGCTCTGGGGACTTGGGTGCTCCTGCGTATCGAAAATGGGATTTGGAGGCGTGGATGCCAGGAAGAAACGGCGGCGAATACGGAGAAGTTACTTCCACCTCCAATTGCACGGATTATCAGGCACGGCGCTTGAACATAAAATACAAGGACGATGATGGAAAGAACAAGTATGTGCACACACTAAATGGAACTGCGATTGCGGTGGGGCGTGCGATGCTTGCAATTTTTGAGAACTATCAAAACGCTGATGGCTCTGTTGCCGTTCCAAAGGTTCTTGTTCCATTCTGCGGCTTTGAGAGAATTCTGCCGAAAAACAAGAAGTAAAAAAAATGCAGGAGGACTTTATATGGAAAAAGATTCCTATTTGAAAAATATTTTTTATTTTCTCATATTTTTAGGGATTATCATTCTTGGTGTGCTTTTTAAAGTCCTTGCATCGTTTTTTATTCCTGTTGCCGTTGCGACTTTACTTTCGTGCGTTTTTTATCCTATTGTAAAAAAGTTAAACCAGCGTTTGAAGCTTCCATGGATTTTAGGAAGCGTTGTTATGGCGTTGGCTGTTATCGTTGTGCTTGCGATTCTTTCAACGGTGATAGGAACAAGTTTGGCGACCTTTTTTAATCAATACAACAAGTACGAAGCAAAATTTTTGACGATCTATAAGATTTTTACAGAAACATTTAACCTTCCGTTTAACGCTGAAAAAGGCTTTCTCGGGAATATGTGGGAGCATCTACGGGTAAGGGATTTTGTGCAGAAGATGGCGTTTTCTCTTTCAGGGGATTTAGTCACGCTTATGCGTAATTTGGGTGGCATCCTCCTGTTTATGTTCTTTTTGCTTTTGGAAATGCGTTTTAGCCGAGAAAAAGTAAATTCTCTCTTCAAAGGACAAAACAATGGTCGTGTGATGACGATAGCACGAAAAATAATCAGCGAGACCGTCAGCTTCCTTTCAATAAAATTTTTTATTTCCCTTGCCACAGGACTTCTCGTGTTTTTATGTTGCTTTATTTTGAAAATTGATTTTGCGGTTTTATGGGCGTTCTGTGCGTTTGTGATGAATTTTATACCGATTTTCGGTTCTATTTTTTCAGTTGGACTGACCACTCTGTTTGCTCTGTTGCAATATTATCCCAATCATCCACTGCGCATACTGCTTGTGCTTGTGATAATGACGGCGGTGAATTTTACACTGGGGAATATCATAGAGCCGCGCGTTGAAGGAAAAAGGCTGGGGCTTTCTCCGTTTGTAATCCTTGTGAGCCTCACATTTTGGAGCTGGATGTGGGGGTTTGTCGGGATGATTATTGCAGTTCCATTGATGGTTATTATAAAAATTGTATGCGAGAACATCGCTTTTTTGCGCCCCATTGCAATCATATTAGGAAATAAGGATGTTGAGACGCCGTTTGAACCTGTGGTTGCGAGTGAACCTTCGACTGAAGTTAAATAGGGGGCGTTGTTTTTATAAGAAATGTAAACTTGTGTTTGCTGATTTTATCGTTTATAATAAATAGCAATCAAGAGGTATGATAGGATTATGATAAAGGAATTTTTGCCTTATGATACAATTAGAAACGATGCCTTGAAGCTTTCACATAAGATTTATAATGAGGATGGCTTTGTCCCTGATATTATTTATAGTTCTTTGCGGGGCGGCGCATATATGGCAAATGTCATCAGCGAATATTATAAAATCGCGAGAAAAAACGAACGGCCTGTTTTGTACGCGGCGGTTGTGGCGCACTCTTATTCCGATGTGAGACAAGCGACTCCCCGTGTTTTTGTGGATGGCTGGACATATCACCCAGAAAATCTCCGCCCTGGCGATAAAATTATGCTTGTTGATGATATTTTCGATACAGGAAATACAATTAATGCTCTGGTGAACATTCTGCTTGACTATGGCGTTTCCCGCGAAAATATAAAAGTTGTCGTTCACGATTATAAGGAATTTAGCTATAAACCACGACTTCCCATTGTTCCTGATTACTGGGCAAGAAAAATCGCCATCACAAAACCAGAGGAAGATTGTTGGATTCATTATATGAGTCATGAGATGGTGGGGTTAAAAAAAGAAGAGTTCTTTGAAAATTATTGCAAGCAGGATGTGGAGCTTGAAGCTATTATAGAGCCGTATCTTGGAGAAGAATAAGTCTTATGAATAAAAGAATTTTTTTCGTTATTTTCATCGTATTTCTCTGTGTTTTTGTTGCGCTGGCCCAGTCTGTTATAAATCCTGTTGCGGGAACATGGGCAAACAAACAGGTTCTCGTCCTTGATGTGCCTATTGGAGCGACCGCTTATTATTCACTCTCTGGAAACGACCCTGAATCCTCTGGATTTGTCTACGATTTTCCTGTTTTGCTTGATGTTGTTGACGATGTGCTTTTGAAAGTCACCATTGTTCGCTCCGATGGTTCAAAATTCATGAGGGATATACTGTACACGGTGGCGTCCGCTGAATATCCTGAAGATGCTGTCGCGCTTGATTTTGTGAAGGACTGCGAGGAGAATGGACTTGAGGAGTATGTTGCAGGCTCTGACTTTTCAATTCCTCCTTCTTTGGAATACAGTTTTGGTCCTCCTCCTGAATGCTTTGAACAAGGAAAGGTGATTAGAATAGATTCAGATTGCGTTATGGCACGCTATGTACCATGCACTGTTTCAAATGGAAAGGGCTTGTGGCGTTTTGTGATGCATGTCACCCCCGCGATGACAGGAATTTTTAGTCGGCGAGATGTTCCCTTTGAAATCGTCAACTGGGAGACCGTTTCATTTCCAAACAAAAAATTTATTTACAAAATTGATGATGAATGGTGGCAGCAGCCGAAACGCCCTGTGAGATTAAACCGTTCGGAAAGCCATCTCATTTCATGGCAGGCGGTTGATTTTTCGACCGATAATACGGTGCGTTTTTTTGTTTTGCCTCCAAAACCCGATGTTAATGTGGATCGCGATACGAGCGGCGTTGTTTCTGTTTCAAGTTCAGGGGAGACAGGCTATAAATTTGGTATAATAGATTCCTCAGGCAATATTTCAGAATTGTATGATTCATTTAAAATCGATACATTCCAAGGGGATTTGTTCGAGGGGGTGTGCAGAACAGGTGTTTTCTACGACTCTGTGTATCAAGGGGAGTTCTCGCTTGATTTCCGTGTGAATAAGCGCGTTCCTCAAAAGCCCGTTATAACTGCTTCCGCACAGAATAATTTTTCGCGCAGCGTCATAACCGTGAATATCCAGGTTGCACCTCATACAGAGCTTTATATTTCAACACAAGGACCTGTTTTGATTGATTCAGAGAGCTACAATCCAGAAGTGCTGATGATGTTTCAAGAACCGAAATACAAAAGCACAAAAGATTTTTCTGTCGCGTTCCACCCTTCAAATGATGGCGCGGCGGCATACAAGGTTTCTGCATATTGCATAGATGCAAATGGAAACAAAAGTGGCGTCTCAGAATATACTGCGGTAATTGACGCGTGCAATTATTATGTCGATTCAAGCAAAAATGCTCCAGAGGAAATTGCAATTGCCGATGGAACGAAGGCGCGTCCGTTTGCAAGCATTGAGGCTGTGCTTCCATTCTTAAATGAAAGCCGATTTGTGAATGTCATTCTTTCTGGGGAAACTTCTTTTCCTTCACAAGAAGTGGTGATTTCATCAAATTTTCAGGTTATGGGGAAAACAGATGCGCGCATTATATTTTCTCCCGAGACATCACTTATTGTTCGCTCGTCAAGTTTTGTCATTGAGAACTGTATGATTGCCTATTCTGCGGACAAGGAGGCGCAACGCATTTCCTCGAATCTTATTCAACTTGAGCGTTCCGTTTTGGATTTTAACAATGTGGAATGCTCTGCCTCATTTTCGCGTAATGGTACGATTATAAGCGGAGATAATTCTGTTATAAACATACGCTCCTCTGGTATAACCGCTTCGGCAGAAAACTACGCATCCGCTATCACCTGTGTCAATTCAAAAGTTTCTGTGCGCAACTCCACAATCAGTACCATTGCAAGCACTTGTGTTAATTTTTCGGCGCAAGGGGGGATTTTTGAATTGCGCGCTTCTACATGCAAGGTTGCAGGTCTTATGGGGCGGATTGCAGAGCTTTTTGACACGCAAAGTTCAATCACTGACAACACTTTTTCTGCCGAGCTTCAAAAAAATGCATCAAGTGGAAATCCGATTTATTCAGACACTCAAAATGTTTCCCTTGAATATGCAAAAAACAGAATCTCAGGGTTTTAGTCGTTATGAATCTTGAATGCGGTTTGGACGAAGCGGGGAGAGGACCTTTGGCAGGACCTGTCACGGCGGGTGCGGTTATTCTTCCCGATGACTTCTCTTTTGAAATTTTAAATGACTCAAAAAGGCTTTCCGAAAAAAAACGCGATTATGTGGAGACTGTTATAAAGGAAAAGGCGTGCTGGGGAATTGGTGTTGTTGATCACGAAATGATAGATAAAATGAATATTCTTCGTGCAAGTATGTATGCGATGAGCGTCGCTTTTGATATGATGATGTTAAGGCTTCCTGATTGGGCGCATGCGCATGGCATTTCAGACTATGAGGTTTTTGCGATTGCAGATGGAAATTGTGTTCCAAAAATAAACTGTCAAAATGTGCGTTGTGAAATAAAGGGGGACGCGAAATTCAAAAGCGTTATGGCGGCGAGTATTATAGCAAAGGTTGGAAGGGATAGGATTATGTATACGATGGATTCCCTGTATCCACAATACGGTTATGCACGGCACAAGGGCTATCCCACTCCTGAGCATAAAAAAATATGCCGTGAACTTGGACCTTCCCCAATTCAACGGCTTACATTCAAAATCTAATTTCCTTCAGATTCAGAAATGTGTCTTTTTGAAACGATATGGACACGCCCTGTGCGCTTTATGCCATCGTCACGGTCTCTTTTGTCATCTCTCATTCTGTACACTTTTTTTGCTTTTTCCGCTCGTTCAGCCATAATTTCCGCTCTCATTCGCGAGCGTGTTTTTCTATCTTTTTCGATAAATGCAAGCGAAGTTTCAAGTCCTCGCAAGAACTGTTGCATATCATCTGCAAAAATCGCGATTTGATGCCTGTCCCCTTCGCCTCCATCGCGATTTTTTGATTCCACTACCTGCAAGAAAACGTCTCCGTTCCTGTTTTCCTTTACATTGAAAAAGTAAGAGCGGTTGTCAAGATAAATCTCAGTAGTAAATAACTCTCCTCGTGCACCCATTTTTTGTACCTCTAAAATTTTATAATAGAGTAAAATTACACGGTTTTTGAAGAAAAGTCAATTGCTGGCCACGAGGTGTAATACCAGTTTTTATTGCTCGTAGGCCAGCTAGCAGTTTTTGCGTACGCAAAAACTGTACACTGGTACTACAGTTGCGACTACGAGGTTGTGATACCGTTTTTATTGTTCGAAGGGCAGCTAGCATTTTTTTTGCATTCGAAAAAAAATGTACATTGGTAGTTCAATTTTTGACCTGGGCGAACACTAGTTTCTTTGCCAACTATTCTTGGTAAAAGTTCGCCGTTAGTTTTTTCGTACACACGAAAAAACTGAAAATTTGGTCTAACCAAAAATTGCGAAAGCAATTTTTAGGCTGTCCTGCCTCTATTAGTTTGTTCCTTTAGGCTGTCCATATCTATTTCCGCAAAGCGTCTGTCGTCACTCAAAACTTCAAGCAGTTTTAGAATTTCATCACCATGCTTGATTTGTTTCCTGCTCGGCGTATAGTCCTTTGTTGTTCTCTGTTGTACAAAAAAATCCGCCACGATTTTGCAGTTTTTTCCATCCTCTTCACTTCACCTTCGCAGAAATCTTCTTTACAAAAATATCGATGTTGCCGAGTGCGAAGACGCAGCAGTATGCGGTTATGCAAATGATGATAAGAAGAGAATAAAAGAGAGAGAGAACATCAATGTTCAATGCGCTTGTGGTGAATATAGAGGGGATGAACATCATTACAAGGATAATAAGGGCGGCGAAAATCCATTTGTGAAGAGAATGAGTTTTTTTAGTATAAGTCTTATAGGTTTCGGGAGCGATTTTTTGCATCACCGTTTCGATTGACGAGTCCTTTAAAGGGACGGCGATGACAATGGGCTTTTTGCACACTTTTTCTGCGGCTTTTAACATTTTTATTTGGGTTCTGCATTTTTTGCAAAAAAGCAAATGCATTGAAATTTTAAATGGAACTCTCTCGTTTTTGTCCAATGAAAGGTATTGCTCCATAATGGTTTCACATTTTTCGTTTTTAGTTTGCATAAAAGTCCTCCAATTTTGACCGCAGTAGTTTTTTTGCTCTGAATATGTGTGATTTTACAGTATTTTCGGGAAATCCTGTTATTTCGCTGATGTCTTTGTATGAGATGTCGTAAGAAAAGTACATATCAATACAAATCGCGTATTTTTCAGGAAGCTCCAAAATCGCCTGTCTAATCGCCGCTTGTGTTATATTTTTTATCTCTCGCTCTTCTGGTGTGAAGTCCGCATCGGCAATTTCCATATTTTCCGCCATAGAGACATATTCTTTTTTTCTATTGACAGAATTTACCGCCGTTGTCCAAGCAATTTTCATAAGCCATGTTGAAAAAAGCGACTTTCCCCTGAATGAATCCAAATGCGTATATGCCTTTAGAAAAACATCCTGCACAAAGTCGTCGGCATCTGTATCATTGTGGAAAAAACTTTTTCCAAATATAAAAATCCTCTTCTTGTAAAGGCTCATCAGCTTTGAAAAGTCGCTCTTTTTTCCGCGAAGAATGGATTTTATCAGCGATTCATCGCGTTTTTTTATAGAGCTGTATGTAAGACTTTGCTGCAAGGATTTTGGCATTTAAAACACCTTATTCTTGATTCTCTTTGAGCTTTGGATATACTCTATAGAAAATCAAAAGGCAAATTCCGATTACTGTTGGAATAAGCCCTCCCAACAACATATAAGAAAGCCCTCCAAGAATGGCAAACACTACAGATACGGTTGTTCCTACTCCTGTCAATAAAAGCCCCGCTAAAAGAGAAAATGCCTTTACATTTATCTTTGTGGGAACAAATGTTCCTGTTTTTATTTGAAGCTTTATTTCGTGATGATGCCACAATATATAAAAAAACAAAATTATCGCTCCAAAAACGATACCCACAATTGGAGTGATTGAAATAAGCACCTGCGCCGCAGGTGAAGTGATTGATTGTGTCATAGAAACCTCTTATCAATTAGACATCAGATATCAAAAGAAGTTGCAAAGCTGCTTTATTTTTTTGTGTTTTCAAGATGGTCTTTTACAGAAAAGATGATACTGTCTGGCGTGGATGCTCCTGCAGTTATTCCAATTTTCTGCAGGTCGAAAAACGCTTCAGGAATTTCATCCGCAGTTTCTATTAATACGGCGTTTTGGCAATGTTCTTGTGCGGAAAGCAAGAGGCGTTTTGTGTTCGCGGAGTTTTTTCCCCCTGCCACTATGATTCCATCGACTTTTGGACAAAGGGCTAAAAGCGCGTTTTGCCGCTCCACTGTTGCAGGGCAAATAGTGTTCATTATTTTTAAATTTTTTATTTTTTTTCGCAGGATATGTGAGATTTTTTCAAATTCGTCAGGACTAAATGTTGTTTGGCTTAAGAGCAGCGCATTCTCCCGAACAACAGACGCATCGAATTGCTCCGCTTCATCAACATTTTGTATAAGAAAAAACGCATCCCCCGCATAGCCTGCGATTCCCGAAACTTCTCCGTGGTTCTTGTCCCCCGCAAGAATAATTGAAAATCCATTCTTTGCATACTTCTCCGCATTTTTTTGACTTGCAAGCACTCTCGGGCATGTTGCGTTTATGACGGTGCATTTTTTTTCTTCAAGTCGCTCTAAAATCGCAGGCGGCACTCCATGCGCCCGTATGATGACGATGCTGTTCTCCGCAAGACGAGGGATTTCATCTTCCGTTAATATGTGCAAGCCTTTTTCAGCAAGGTATGAAAGGGTGGTGTTGTTGTGGATTAAAGGACCTAAAGAATACACAGGAGCGTTGTTGTTTTTCTCAAGGCATGAAAGCGCGGAGTCAATCGCACGCCTCACGCCCATGCAATAGCCCAAAACATCTGCGAGAATGACTTCCATGTTAACGAAGTCCAGGGATTGACGATGGATTCATTCCCAGTTGACCCATCAAGCGGTTTTGCAGCCCTTTGTTTCGTGAAACTTTTTTCATCATGAGCTTTGTCTTTTCAAACTGCTTGAGCAGCTTGTTCACATCAGCGACTGATGTTCCAGAGCCTTTGGCGATTCTTTTTCTGCGGCTCGGTCCAATAATCAAGTGGTTCGCCCGCTCTTTTCTTGTCATAGAAAGGATAATCGCCTCGTTTTTCTTCATTCCGCTCATATCAACTTGCGCATTCGCCATTCCAGGAATCATTTCCATAAGTGATTGCATTGAACCCATTTTTTTCACCTGCTGGAATTGCAGCAGCATATCTTCAAGCGTGAATTCATTTCGCGCCATCCTCTTTTGAAGACGCTCCGCTTCCTCTTGGTCGACCGTTTCCTGCGCCTTTTCAACGAGCGAGACAACATCACCCATTCCAAGGATTCGGCTCGCAATGCGCTCTGGATGAAACGGCTCAAAGTCTTCAGTTTTTTCGCCTGTTCCGATGAATAGAATCGGTTTTTGCGTGATGGTTTTAAGCGAAAGGGCGGCGCCTCCGCGTGCGTCAGAGTCGAATTTGGTGAGAATGATACCCGAAAGCTCTAGCTGCTCGTCAAATGTTTCTGCAATGTCAACGGCATTTTGTCCTGTCATTGCATCGGCGACTAAGAGCGTTTCATCGGGGGAGACCGCTTTTTTTATTTTCACCAGTTCGCGCATCATATCTTCATCGATTTGCAGGCGACCTGCCGTGTCTATAATCAGAGTGTCATATTGATTTTTCTTTGCGAATTTCAACGCATCTTCGGCAACTCGCACCGCGTTCCCACCGTTTTTCTCCGAGTCGTCTTTAAAGACTGGAACGCCGATTTTCTCTCCCAGCACGCACAATTGCTCCACCGCGGCGAGGCGCACCAAGTCGCATGCGGCAAGGAGCACTCTTCTTCCCGATTTTTGAAGCCGAGCGGCAAGTTTGCTTGTGGCGGTGGTTTTTCCCGCGCCCTGAAGACCGAGCATCAAGATGACGGTTGTGGTGTCTGGTCCTTTCAAGTGAAGTTTTGCCTCTTCCGTTCCGCCAATCATCGCCACAATTTTATCATATATGATTTTTACAAACTGCTGTCCAGGGTCAACGGCTTTTAAAACCTTCTCACCCTTTGCCTCTTCAATGGTGCTGTTTACAAATCGGCGGACAACGCGCAAATTCACATCCGCTTCAAGAAGAGCCATTTTTATCTCTTCAACGGTGTCCTCAATGTTCTTTTCTGTGATTGTGGCTTTTCCGCTCAATGTTCGAGCAATCGCGCTGAATGTGCTGGTTATTTTTTCAAGCATTTTCTTATCCCTTTATTAAAAGTTGGTCTAAAAAGTCTAAAGGTCGAATTTCCTTGTTCAAGATTTTATAAAGCCCCTCGCATATGGTAAGCCGTATGTTTTTTCTCTCGCATATTTCGTGGATATATTTGCATGCCACCGCTCCCTCTGGGAGATAGCCAATTTTCCCGATGTTTTCTATTAAATCGTCAAGGTTTTTGAATTTCGTTAAAATGCCATCGCTTATCATTTCATGGCCAAAGCGTCTGTTTCTTCCGAATTTACTTTTGCAGGTGACATCAAGGTCTCCAACGCCTGCAATGGAAGTGAATGTTTCAGGATGGGTTGCTCCCATTGCCATTCCAAGCGTTTGTATTTCGTTCAATCCCGCCGCCAAAAGAAGGGACTCAGAGTTGTCGCCAAAAATTTGAGAATGCTCGCTGATTGCGTCAAGCGCACCATATACAATGGCGATTACATTTTTCGCCGCCGCGCAAATCTGCACTCCAATGACATCAAAACTTGGGTAGATCATAATGCCTGGAACATGAAGGAGCTCTCTTATTTTTATTGCATTTTTTGGATTTTCGCTTGCAGCTATCAATCCAGTGAGTTTTCCCATCGCCACTTCTTCTGCATGGCTTGGTCCTGAAATGTAAACGGTGTTTCCTTTGTAGATGCCAGGAAGCACATTTTCTATTGTCTCCAAAACAAGTTTCGGACCATCGGAGGAAGGCACAAATCCCTTTGTCAACGCCGCAACGATTGTTGAACCGTCTGAAATGTTAGGGACTGTCGTGATTTTTTTTATTGTGCCTGCCAAGAATAAAGATGGAGACGCAATGATTAAAAATTCTTTGTCTGTCGCAACTTCTGTGATGTCATTTGAGACCGTAAGATTTGGAGAAAGCTTGTATCCAGGAAGATACCGTTTGTTTTCATGTTCGTTATTTACGGATTCCTTGACTTCTTTTTCCAACGCCCACATTTGAACTTTGTGACCGGCTTTTGCAAGCGCTTGTGCAAGTCCTGTTCCCCATGCGCCTCCGCCGAGAACTCCCAAATTCTTAGATTCCATAGTCCCACCTTTTGTTTTATTTTGTCAGAAATATGTGTATCCTTGCGACTTTATGTGCCTTAGATCCAGTGTACAAGAGGGTCATCCCAGTCGAAAAGCTCCTCGTCATCGAAAAACAGCTTTATTTCGCGCTCTGCATTTTCATCGCTGTCAGATGCGTGAACAATATTTTTGTTCGTGTGCATACAGAAGTCTCCTCGTATTGTTCCAGGAGTGGCATCTGCAGGACTTGTCGCGCCTATTATTTTTCTTGCGATTTTAATGCAGTCGTCGCCCGCCCACACCATAGCAACGACAGGGGCGGATGTTATGAAATCCACGAGGTCTGCGAAAAACGGTTTGTCAGCATGAACATCGTAATGCTTTTTTGCAAGCTCCATATCAATTCTCATCATTTTGAGACCGAGCAATTTAAGACCTTTCTTTTCAAATCGAGAAATAACCTCTCCAATATGCCGACGATTCAGTACGCCTGGCTTTAGCATCATAAAACATCTTGTCATAATTCCTACATTATATATGAATATATAGGCGTTGTCAAAGGTTTAAACAAGGAGGGAAAAGCCTTTCCCTCGCTTCCAGCGCCGCGCCGTTCAGCAAGGCACGCGCACGCGCAGTGAATCGGTCAACTTGTTTCAAGGTGTTTTTCCGAGCGGAAATGGTCAAAACGGCACAGCGTTGTCCGCTCCCCTTTCTCCTAGGGGGAAGCCCCCTAAAACCCCCGTTTTTTTGCTGAAACCTCAATTGTCTGGCGAAAGTACGAGTTTTTTCCCTCTTTTGAGTCTCTGAAACGATTAAAAAAGCCCATTAAAAATCTTAAAAAACTGCAAAAAAAATTCCATAATCCTATAAGTGTGATATAATGCTATGTAATAAATTGAGGTTTGGGAGAAAAAATGAAAAGAACACGAGTGCTTTTTTCAACTTTGCTTGTTGCTTTTGCAGCGGCATTTATTTCGGCTCAAGATTCTGGAGTGCCAGGCTCTTATGAGGATGCATCGCCCATTGGAATGGAAAAAATTCTTGAACTTGACAAGCGCCTTAATCCTTCCGATGATGAATTCGTGATTTATTACCTTCGCCCTGACAAAAAGTATGATGCATGGGGGCTTTGGATTTGGGCGAGACCTGGTGGCTCAGGTGAAGACACATGGTCGTACACCCAAAAGTGGAGTGTTGATGGCGATGTAGGATATATGCGCCTGAAAAAAAACGGATCGTCAACTGGCGGTAAAAAATTCATCGCCGATGACGGCGGAGTCGGAATGATTGTCCGCAAGGTCGATGGGTGGACAAAAGACGGTCGTGAAGACAGAGTGTGGAATGCAAACGATTGTAGCAAAATCGCGATTTTTTCTATGGACGACAGAACGTATGCGGCGGCTGAATACAAGCCTTCAATTGAAAACGTAAAACTGGTGTCTTCCAGCGAAATACGGGTGACCCTTTCAGGGCGATTTGGTCTGGATGTGGATGGCGGACTTTCAGGATTCAGCGTGGTTGACACAGAGGGCAGGGCATACAAAATTGCAAAAGTGTATAACACGAACAGCCCGAAAAATCCAAAAGTAAATATGACAAAGGATGTGACTATCGCTCTTGCGGAAAATGCGAATGTTGTTGAAAAGCTCATGGTGAAAAATCCAAGCTTCTTTTCAGATGCGAGTGTGGATAGCACTGATTTGGCTGTGGAGATTGCAAATTCAAAAATGCCTTCTCAAGACACGGTTCTTGGTTGCACGCTCAACGGCGCTTCCGCCGAATTTAATTTGTGGGCTCCAACCTCCTCTTCTGCTACAGTAAATATATACAAAACAGCAAACGCTTCAAAACCTGATTACACTGTTGAGATGGCAATGGATGAGAAGACGGGCGTGTGGAGCGCGGTTTTTGACGCGGAAAACCCAGACGGGCTTTTCTATGACTACACCCTACGAAATGCAAAGGGAGTTGTGAATGTGCTCGACCCCTATGCGCTTTCTATGGCGGCCTTTTCCGGTGCTGGCATAGGGCGCGCTGCGATAGTAAGTCTTGCAAGTGAAAAGGCAGGTGTGCAGGACGAGCCGTATGTTACGCTTGCAAAACGAGAGGATGCGATTATTTACGAGATGTCTGTCCGTGATTTTACGATAAGCCCTGATGCAGGAGTGAAGGCAACTCCAGGCACATACAAGGCGTTTATCGAAAAAATTCCGTATCTCAAGGAATTAGGCATCACCCATGTTCAGCTCATGCCTGTTGTGAATTTCTACTATAATGATGAAAATAACAAGAAATACGAAGCGACTGGCACTGTGAGTGGAAACAACTACAACTGGGGCTATGACCCACACAATTACTTCACGCCTGAAGGGTGGTATGCAACGGATGCGACAGACCCCTATTGTAGAATTCGAGAGCTTCGCGAGCTGATAAACGAATGCCACAAGGCGGGCATTGGCGTTTTGCTTGATGTTGTGTATAACCACATGGCTGACACATCGTTTCTTGATAACATTGTGCCAGGCTATTACTTCCGCTTGACTCCCAATGGTGGGTTCACCTCGAATTCAGGCTGTGGAAACGACACGGCGACAGAGTGCCCAATGATGAAACGCCTTGTTGTGGACTCCACAACGCATTGGGTGAAAAACTATAAGGTCGATGGATTCAGATTTGACTTGATGGGGCTTATGGAGGCTTCATCAGTTGAGGATTCGTACGCTGCGTGCGCAAAATTGAATAAATCCGTTTTGTTCGAGGGTGAAGGATGGAAAATGTACAATGGCAAGGCGGGCACTGTGGGGCTTGACCAAAACTATATGCTCAAAACAAACAGCATTGCGTGTTTTAATGATGAATTCCGTGATTTGATGAAGGCAGGGGGGATGAACGAAACAGGACGAGGAATCCTCACGAAAAAGGCTGCCGATGGAGAGCGTTTTTTCCGCAATGTCACGGGGAACCCAACATATACCATGCGCGTCGACCAGCCAGGAGACAGTTTGAATTATCTTGTGTGCCACGATGGGCTGACGCTCCACGATTCCATCGTGCACAACATGAGGCTTGACGAGGAAAAAGACCGCGCGGAAATCGTCAGTCGTATAAAGCTTGGGAATTTCATTGTGCTCACATCGCAGGGGATTGCGTTTATGCATGGCGGTCAAGAGCGGGGGCGCACAAAGCCAAACATCAAGAATGCGAAGAATGAGACTGTTGGTGCATTTGTGCGAAACAGCTATGATTCTTCTGATAATATAAACCAGTTTGTGTGGACGATTGATGATGACTACCAAAAAGTGCTTGACTATACAAAGGGGCTTATTGAAATCAGAAAGGCGTTTCCGATGCTTCGTATGGGAAATGCAAAGGCAATCGCTAAAAACATAACGGACTTGGGAGTTGATGATGCGTCAGGTCTCGTATTTGCGTATACTATAAAAGACAAAAAGAACATGTGGCTTGTGGCAATTAACGCAAATTCAGAAAAAAAAGAAATAAATATTGGCGTTTCTTTAAAAAATGGTGTAATATATATAGATAGCGAAGTTGCTGATAAGAATGGAATTGCCGAGCCGAAAGGCGTGGAGATTTCAGGAAATAGCGTTGTGCTTGATCCTCTTACGGCTACATTGATTCGCATTAAATAAAAAATCTTTTTATTTTCACAAAATTATGGAGGAAAAAAAATGAAAAGAGTTGTGTTTGCTGCTGCTGCATTTGCAATGGCTGCTGCTACTTTCGCCGCTCCAAAAAGAGCAACGCTGAAAGTATGGGAATCTTCTGGACCAGAAAAGAAATTCGTCCAGGAAGCAATCAAAGCGTATGGCAAAATTAACAAGGGTGTTAAGATTACATACGAAAATGTAGAGTCTACCGATGCTCGCTCAAAGATTGAGCTTGACGGTCCTGCTGGAGTAGGTGCAGACATCTTTGTTGCTCCTCACGATCACATTGGTGCTCTTGTTCAGGGCGGACATGTTCTTCCAGTTGATGATGCCGATACATATATGGCGGACTTCCTTGACATGGCAAAGAAAGGCGCCACTTACAACGGCACAGTGTACGGCTATCCAATGGGTGCAGAAACATACGCCTTGTTCTACAACAAGGACTTGATTAAAGAGGCTCCAAAGACTTGGGATGAAGTTATTGCATTCGCAAAGACATTCAACAACAAGGCTGAGAACAAATACGCTTTGGTTTGGCCAGTGGCTGATGGCTACTATGGCTATATGTTCATGGAAAGCTTTGGCGCTCCATTGTTCGGACCAAACGGCGATGACCGCAAACAGCACAACTTGAACAGCCCTGCGGCTATCAAAGGTTTGACCTATTTCCAGAACCTTCGCTCACAGATTCTTGACATTCCTGCCGCTGACGCTTCTGGAGACTTCTGCAACGCTGAGTTTACAGAGCAGAAGGCCGCTATGATTATTGTTGGACCATGGAAAACAAATGACTTCAAGAATGCGGGAATTAACTTTGGCGTTACAACATTGCCAGCCTTCCCAGGAACAGATCATCCTGCGAACTCATTCTCTGGCGTTCGCTTGGCGTTCGTATCCTCTTACTCTGAATTCCCAGATGAGGCGAAGGCTTTCGCGAAGTTCATGACTTCAAAAGAAATGCTTGAGAGACGCTTTGAATTGACAGACCAGATTCCACCACGCAAAGACATTGAGACAGACAATGAGTATTCAAATGGTGTGAAAGCACAGTTGGAGTATGCAACTCCAATGCCAACAATTCCACAGTTGGGAACATACTGGAACTCGATGGGATCTGCCTATTCAGGAATTTGGGACGGAGACAATGTTAAGACTGACCTTGACGCCGCCGCCGCCGCTATGGAAGCTGCAAAATAAGTGGTTTTCATAGGGATTCTTTAGCGGATCTATAAGGATGTCCGAAAACGGCGTATGCCTTTTCGGACATTCCTTGTTGTATTTTTTTATCTAGGAGTATGGAATGGAAAATACTGTTAATATTGAAGAACTGAAAAAAGCCCCGATTGCTTCATCATGCTTTATGGGACTAGGTCAAATCTTGTACTTGAAACAGTATGTACGCGGAGCGCTTTTTGCAATTGTTGAAATTGTAATGCTTTGTGCAATTATTTTTGGTACAAAAAAAATCATCCCTCAAAACAACGCTGATTATGATTATTTGAAGGGAATCCCTGAAACTTCGGAATTGGTTGAATATATTGAATCTGCTGAAGGCTATGAAAAACAATTAAAGAGCATATTGAATGCACGGTCAAAGGCTCTTGAGAAATTTTTTAAGACAACTGCTGTAAAAGGACTTGGCGATTTTGCCTATACCCATTCATTGGAAGAGGCAGAGGCTGATAATTATAAAAAGACAGATAAAGAAACATACAAGGAGTTGGTGGAAGAGGCGAAGGCTGAAAAAGAGGAGATGCTTGTCTATGCAAAGGAAACGTTTGCTGACATTGACTACACAGACCTTGATGCTGTTGAAGAGGCGGTTTTTGAAATTATAGATGCCGATGTTGTTTATGACAAATATCTTTCTGTCGCTGGAAAGTTTGACCATAAACTTGCTAAAATTATGGCACGGAACGAGGCGAAGAGATTTGATGTTGGTAAAAAAGAGGGTGTAGACGCTTACAAGGCGGATATTGCCCAAGCGAAGCTTGATTATAATGAAGCCAAGAAGACATTAAAAGCGGAGACCAAGGCTGAAATTGCAGACTTGAAAGCCGCTCAAAAAGAAGAGCTTTCCGCGGCAAAAGCAGAGGATAGAGATCGTGCTGAAATACGAAGCCTTTCAATCGGGCACGCACATGCTATTTCAGCGCTTGAGGACAAGCTTGCTAGTGACCTTATCAAGGCTCGCTTTGAACATGACGAGGCGGTTGAAACCGCTTTTTACGATGCTTTTGGTGGCTTGAATGAGTTTGACGAGCATTATGATGGCTGCTCGCTTTGCAAAAGGGCGGCTTCAAAGGGCGTGAGAACAACAAAGCATAGAGCATGGTTTAAAGGTCCTCTTGTAACATCTCTTGCAGGTCTTGTCACTCTTGGTTCTGCGCAAAATACACAGCTTGCGAACTTTAAAGACCATTCAATTTTTATGATGATTAATGGTATTTTTGCCTTGATTATCATTGGATTCTTTGTGCTTCTTTATATTATAAATATAAGCGGAACAAAATCTGCGATTAAAAAAATTCAAAGAAATGGGCGTTTCCCCACATTGAAAGAGGCTCAAGGTGATATTTCACAGAACTCTTTCGCAACGATTGGTATCGCTCCAAGCGTAGTGCTCATCGCTATTTTTTCTCTTATTCCGCTTTTGTTCTCTGCGTTGGTTGCATTCACAAACTATTCTTCACCTGACCACATTCCGCCGAACAATCTTGTTGACTGGGTTGGACTTTCTAACTTCGTCACTATGTTCTCTACAAATGTTGGTGGCGGTGAATGGGCAAAGGCATTCGGATGGACTGCGATTTGGACGATTGTCTGGGCTATTTTCGCCACATTCACATGTTTCTTCGTTGGATTCTTCTATGCGTTCGTTCTTCAGGACAAGCGTATCGTGATTCCTTCATTCTTTAGAACAGTATATATTTTGCCGTATGCGATTCCGACGATGCTTTCATTGTTCGTTTGGGCGAACCTCTTGAATGGTACGATTGGACCTATCAACAGAACATTGCAGCTTATCGGTCTGATAGACCAGCCGATTCCATGGCTTTCAAATCCGAATGTGGCGAAATTCTCTTTGATATTCGTAAATATTTGGATTGGCTTCCCCTATTCTATGATTCTTACAACATCAAGTATGACGGCTATTTCAAATTCGTTGTACGAAGCGGCTGTTATTGATGGCGCTACAAAGTGGGAGCAGTTTAAGAGCATCACCTATCCTTTGGTTATGTTCCAGTTGAAGCCAACATTGATTATGCAGTTTGCATCGAACATCAACAACTTTGGTGCGGTGTTCTTCTTGACTGGTGGCGGACCAAATATGCCGCAGCCGGGTTTGACTACTGCCACAAACTGCGGTGCCACTGATTTGTTGATTTCTTGGATTTACAAATTGACGATGAACACTCCGCAACGATACAACTTGGCTTCAGTTCTTTCATTGCTCGTCTTTGTTGTGCTTGTTCCATTCGCATTGTATAACTTCACAAGAACCAAGTCATTCAAGGAAGGAGAACTATAATGAAAAAAATTATAAGTAGAGCTACTCCATTTAGCATTATTTTGAACGTTATCTTGATTATAAATGTAATTGTTGTTTTGTACCCTGTTTTGTTCACAATCAGTTCTTCTTTGTCTACATCAAGTTCTCTTGCCGCGACATCTGTTATTCCGTTTACAGATGAAAAGGATGTTTCAACAGACGCAGACCTTGCCTGTAATGGAACAGGAAGACGAGAGGAGTCAAAGATGATTATCCGCTTGCGGGATTTGGATGAATATGTGCCTGCGGACTCTCGCAACGATTGCATTAACTATCTTTATGGCGGAGACCCATACAAGGGATTCCAGTTTACTACGGCAGATGGAAGGCTTGCCACAATCAATCCAAAAAGCTCTTTCCTTATGGAGGACTTGAAGAGAAAGGATGGTTTTGAAAAATCGCAAGGCAAGAAGTTGATTTACACTGTGTACACCAATGAAGTTTGTCCTGTTTGCAATGGAGATGGCGTTCACACATGTGAAATCTGTGGAGGCAAGGCGCTTATTTCAGAGGTAAAAACAAATACATACGATGGGAAGAGTGTGACAGAGACTTTTACAGAGCCTTGTCCAGAATGCGACGGCAGAGGCAAACTGACAAAACTGCGCGTTCAGTTCAGATTTAAGACTCCTTCTTTGTATCAGTTCCATCGTTTGCTTACCCCTGCCGACCAAACGCTTGATTCGGTGGATTCAACAACAAAGAAAGTGTATGGAACAAACTACAAGCATTGGTATCTGAATACGCTTATGGTTGCGTGTATGAACACAATTCTTACTGTTATCATTTGTACAACTGCGGGTTATATTTTCAGCCGATTTGAGTTCACAGGCCGCAAACAGATTATGGCTGGTATGATTGTTTTGCAGATGTTCCCAAGCTTTATCGGAATGGTTGCAACTTACGCCATCTTGTGGAAATTCAATGCCTTGAACACCCTGTGGGGATTGGTTTTGGTCTATGCGGCGGGAAGCATTCCGTTCAACTCGCAGTTGATGAAGGGATATTTTGACACTATGTCAAAGGATATTGCGGAGGCCGCATACATCGATGGCGCTTCTCCACTGGTTGCATATATCCGTGTTATTCTTCCATCTGCACGACCGCAAGTTATATTCCTTACATTGACCAGTTTTACTGGTCCGTGGATGGACTATATCTTCCCGCGAATGATTCTGCGAAGCGATGACAAGAAGACGCTCGCTGTTGGTCTGTACGAAATGATTAGCGGTCGCTCGAATGACAACTTCACTATGTTCGCGGCTGGTGCTATTCTTGTTGCGGTTCCTTTTGCTATATTGTTTATGGCTGGTCAGAAGTCATTGCTTATGTCTCTTGCTGGCACAAGTGGAAAGGAGTAATTGTGTATACTTTGGTTTTCCAAAGCATAATGTAAAAGTTTGCTGCATTGCAATTTTTTGCACGCGGCGTTAATTCCGTACTTTATAGCAGGTTGTGATTTATTTCACAACCTGCTTTTTTTTTCTGTGAAGAGATGTTATACTATATTGTAAATATATATGAAAAGCCGTTCGTAAAATTGCAATTGTGCGAGCGGTTTTTTATAGGAGGAAAGTATGAATCGGAAAATTATGAGGGCTTCCGCTCTTTTATTTGCGACCGGCTTGGTTTGCATGGCGTATGCGAAGCCAAAAAAGGCGGCGGTCATTGACCCCGAGGCGGCGGTGAAGGCGTTGGCTCCTGTTGAGAGAAAGGCTTCAAAGCCAGGAGAGGGCGTGTATTATTCTCTTTTTGTGCGTTCCTTTGCAGATGGCAATGGAGACGGCATTGGAGATTTTAAGGGGCTGACAAAGAAGCTTGACTATTTGAACGACGGAGATGATTCCACTACCACCGACTTGGGAATCACAGGCATTTGGCTTTTGCCTATATTTGAATCCCCCTCTTATCATGGATATGATGTTGACAATTATTACAGCATAAATCCTGAATATGGAACAATGGCGGATTTTGAGAAATTTCTTGAGGAGTGCAAAAAACGAGGAATCAGCGTTATTATCGATATGACATGCAACCATTCTTCTAATTATAACAGTTGGTTTGTTGAGTCTCGCGACCAGAAAAGTCCCTATAGAACATGGTATAGATGGGTCACTGACCTTGACTTCACCGATGAGGGGGGCGTTTACAACAGAAATCAAAAAGGACTTGCGGGAAATATTTGGGTGAACGATTTGAGCGCGCCGCCTCTTGTTGATGACAAAGGAAACAATGTGCTTGACAGTCAGGGAAGACCGGTGATGAGTTATTATGCAGGGCTTTTTAGCACGAGTATGCCTGATTTCAACATGGATGAGAAGGCTGTTCGCGAAGAATTTAAAAAAGTGTTTAAGTTTTGGATGGACAAAGGCGTTTCAGGATTCCGCTTTGATGCGGCGGGGCATATTTACAATGTGGCTGAAGTGCGCCCAGGAACTGAGACTTTGAGCAAAGCGGTTCAATTCTGGAAGGAGATGAACGCTTATATTTGGGAGGAGAATCCTGATGCATATAATGTGGCTGAAGTTTGGGAGCCTACCGCGACGCGCGTGAAATACCTTGGGGGCATGCGAAGCAACTTTAACTTTGACATTGGAAACCAGATTAAGCTTTGCATAAACAATCAGGAAATCAATGACAACCAAGGGTATGTTGAGCAGGATAAAAATGTTTTTAATGGATTTGCTCGTGCGCTTGAGGCTCAATACAAGCAGTATGCAAGTGTGAACCCACAGTATATTGATGCGCCTTTTTTGACGAACCACGACCAGGCGAGAAGCTCCACATCGTTCTTCCAAAACCGACTGCCGAAGATGAAGCTGGCGGCTGATCTTTACATTTTGGCGGAGGGTGTTCCTTTCATTTATTATGGCGAGGAAATCGCGATGAAGAGCGGAGCGGACGATCCCTCAAAAAGAACGCCGATGATTTGGAAGGCTGGTGGCAAGGATAAATTGCAGACAACGCAGCTTGAGACGGGATTTTATGCAAGTGGTGCGGTTTATAACAAAAAAACGCTTTCTGTTGATGAAATGCAAAAAGACCCAAATTCGCTTTTGAACCACTACAAGCGCGTTATCCGCGTGAAGACGGCGCATCCTGCTTTGTATAAGGGAAAGCTAAAGGCTGTTGGATGTAACAATCCGTTCACTGAAAGTTGGGTTATGGAGTGCGATGAGGAGAAGGCGTTTGTTGTGCACAACCTTTCTTCAAAGGAAACAGTCACGGTTGAAGTGCCAGAGGGCTGCGTTATGCCGCTTGTGTATGCCGCAAAGCCTGAAGCGAAGCTTGAAGGCTCTTCACTCACGATTCCACCGCAGAGCAGCGTTGTTTTGGCGGGGGCGAGGGCGCATTAGTATTCAAGGCTAGATTTATAGACCTCGCCTTCAAGTTTTGCTACCTCGCAAGGCTCGGCTTTACGCAAAACTTGCAAAGGAGTTGATGACGGGGGGCGAGGGTGCATTGATAGGCGAGACTAGATTTATAGACCTCGCCTTCAAGTTTTGCTGCCTCGCAGGCTCGGCTTAACACAAAACTTGCTAGTGGAGTGGTAAAAGATGAGCGAGGGTGACCGTGCATCAATAATGATAAGTAACCATGCTAGTGTTCACGGTTCTTGGAATCGTGGTTATGCTTGCGATAGCATTATTTAACAACTCAAAAAAATAACCGCCTGCCACCAAGCTTAGCGGTTATTTTTAATAACTCAGGTTAGGGGCTAGCCGTATCGGCAGCACCACCTTTCTTTTTGAATATATGCCATATTTGTTGAGATGTCAAGCAATTTTATAACAGTTTGTGGCAATTTTATAATAACAATATCATTCTATCCCTTTTCCAGTTCGCTTAATTTGACCAACCCTCTAGCCAGTTTTGCGTAAAACCGAGCTTTGCGAGGTAGCAAAACTGGAGGCGAACTCAGAACAAACATCCTATAGAATGACCAATTTAAGACTTCGCCCACTATTAAAATATCCCCCTTTTATGTTATAATTACTCTATGCGTTTTACCGTTATTTTTTCTATTCTTGTTTTTTCCATTGTTTGTGTTTCCTGCTCTCGCAGTCCTGAGATGACGCTTGAGGAGATTGCGAAACTTACTTCTGGACAAGACCGCCTTGTTTTGGACAAGACGGTTACGAAGCCGTATCGCGGCGAGAAATTCAAGGCGGGACGAGTTGGCGGCACTTGGTACGATTCTATTCTTTCTGATCCAAAGACGTTTAATCAACTCATTGGGGAGCGGGACGCATCTTCTGCATCCATTATTTCTATGACATTGGATTACCTTGTGGACTACGATGCGTTTGAGCGCACATGGAAACCGCATATCGCGTTCTTTGACATTGAAACGAATGAAAAAGAGGATACGCTTGTCGTTCATTACACATTGCGAGAGAATCTTTTTTGGACATACCCGAATCGAGACGAAAAAATTCCTGTGACGAGCGATGACTTTGTGTTTTGGTACAACGAGATTGCAGGCGATGAGCAGTTTCAGTCAAGTGGCTATGCGCAGCAGTTGGTTCCGATGCCTGACGGAAGCGAACGGCGAATCGAGTGCGTGAAAATTGATGACAGAAGGTTTGACTTTGTTTTTCCGCGCATTGTGGCGGATCCGCTTCTTGCAACGAATATGTCCCTTTGTCCTTCCTTTATTTATCGGGCGGCAAAGGAAAGCGGTGGCGCGGATGCGGTGAAGGCGTTGTTTTCTGCCGATGTGGATGTAAAAACGCTTCCGTCATGCGGAAAGTGGTATTTGACGGAGTATGCGCCGTCGCAGCGTCTTGTGTTCAAGAGAAATCCGTATTATTGGGAGAAGGATGAGAATGGGAATTCAATCCCTTATATGGAGGAGATGGTTTTTCAGATTGTGGGCGATATGAATACCGATTACCTTTTGTTCAAGCAGGGAAAGACAGAAAGTTATTCGGCGACTCCTGAAAATATGAGCGATGTTGTGGAAAACCAAAGGGATGAGTACACCGCGTTCAATGCAGAGGGGAGTATGGGCGCGCAATTTTGGAGCTTCAATCAAAATCCACAGAATGCCCAAAGCGACTACTACCGCTGGTTCACAAGCAAAAAGTTCCGCCAGGCTATGAGCTGTCTCTTGAATCGAGAGCGGATTATCGAACAGACCTATCGGGGGCTTGCGGAGCCAACATATTATCTGTTCCCAGAGGCAAATCCCTTTTATAATGAAGAAATCACGCTCAAATATCGCTTTGATACGGAGCGGGCCTTGCGTTTGCTTGAGGAGGCGGGATTTTCGCGAGATGCAAGCGGTGTTATGCGCGATTCTCGGGGCGTGAAAGTTGAGTTTGACCTTACGATTGCGTCTGCCAATACGGTGACGAATGACATTGCGCTGATTATTGCGGATGAATGCGCAAAAGTGGGCATAAAAATAAACATTCGGCAGATTGACTTTCAAAAGATTATTGAGATGTTGACTTCCACCTATGACTGGCAGAGCGTTATTATCGGGTTTGGTCCAATTCTGTTTCCGTCTCAAGGAAGCAATGTGTGGCCGAGTTACGGAAATTTGCATGTGTGGCATCCGTTGCAGGAGAGTCCTGCGACAGATTGGGAGGCGCGCGTGGACTATCTGTATAATGAGGGATGCTACACAATCGACAAAGGCGCGGCGAAAAAAATCTGGGATGAATACCAAAGCATTATATTGGAGGAGTGCCCCTTGATATATCTTGTGCGCGGAAGAAGCGTGTGGGCGATTCGGAACAAATGGGATTTGAGCAATGTGTATTATGACAATTTAAACGGCGCAAAGACGGAATGGGTTTTTATAAAAGAAAGATAATGGGTGTGTAGAAGCTGGTTTGAGGTCGGACAATCTAAAAATTGCAAGGCGAACTTTTACCAACAATGGCTGGTAAAAAAAACTAGTGTTCGCTCACACCGCCCGCCAGCGGGCTTACACAGGCGCGAAAATCAAATGTTTTTCATAAAAGAAAAGTAGGGAGTGGGATTGCACATGGGAATGCAAAGATTTTTTGAGGCGGTGAGAATGCCGTGGGCGGCATTTCGGAAGAAAGCGCCGCTTTTTTCGTTTATTGTTTCACGGATTTTCACGATGCTGGTGTTGCTCTTTTTGTTGGGGTTCGCCCTTTTTGGACTCATGGCGTTGGCTCCAGGCGATATTGCCACGCAAATGATGAACCAGCAGATTATGCAGAGCGCAGAGGGCGGGCGCAGAGGGGGCGCGATTTCGGGGAGAGAGACTGTGGTTGATGAAAATCAGCTGGAGGCCTTGCGTGCGGAATTCGGACTAGACAAGCCGTTTTATGTTCAGTATTTTAAGTGGCTCACCAGGGTTCTTGTGCATCACGATTTGGGGGTGAGCATTATTTCTCGTGCGCCAGTGAGCTTTTTGATTCGCTCGCGGATTTGGAATTCTGTGCTTTTAAATCTCATCTCGCTTGTGTTCATCACGATTGCGTCGTTCGCCTTGGGCGTGTATTTTTCAAGCAAGGCGGGCACAAGAATTGACACAGCGGTGACCTTTTTCGCGCTGTTTTTTCATGCGTTTCCTGGCATTTTGCTTTTGATTTTGTTGCAGCTTTTTGCGAGCGTTTCAGGGCTTTTTCCTGTGACCGCGTATCCTGATTTTCCGTTTTCCGCCGCTCCCGCAAAATTCACCTTTAGTTATATGCATCATATTTTTCTTCCGCTTCTTGCCTCTTTTTTGGGTGGGGCGGGCGGCACATTGCGTATGATTCGCGCCACAATGCTTGACCAGCTTGAAATGCCGTATATTCTTGCGCTTCGGGCGAGGGGCGTTTCTGAAAAACGAGTGTTTTTGAACCACGCGTTTCGCAACACCTTGAATCCGTATATCACAGGGAGCGCAAATCTGTTGGCAAGCCTTTTTTCGGGCTCTCTTGTTTTGGAAATTATATTTGCCTATCCGGGGATTGGAAGGCTGATGTATGATGCGGTTTTGCAGGAGGATATAAATCTTGTGCTTGCGAACAGCATGTTTATCAGCGCGCTGGTTCTTGCAGGAATGGTGATAAGCGATATTCTTTTGGCGTTTGTTGACCCGAGAATTCGGTATAACTAGGCGTGGATTTTTAAGGGGAAGTATTTTGAAAAAGTTTTTTGATTATCTAAAGCACAAGCCTCTTGCGATGACAAGCGTTATTGTCTTGAGCGTTTTATATAGTGTGATGATTTTCGCGCCGTTTTTTGCGCCGTATTCTGCGACCCATACATTTGAAAAAAACACCTTTCACCCTGCGAATGTCCAACTGATGAAAGGTGGATTGAAGGTGCGGGAATTTCGCGTGATAAATCGGTCGACATGGCGATATGCGAAAGTGAAGGACGAGGAGTGCATCCATTCGCTAAAGTTTTTTGTGCGTGGAGACACATACAAGGTGCTGTTTTTTTTTGAGTGCAATCTTCATCTTTTTGGAAGCAGTGCGGACTATCCCGTCTATCTTTTTGGGGCGGACAATTTGGGGCGAGACCTTTTTTCGCGCATTGTGTACGGAAGCAGAATTTCCCTCACGATTGGCTTTGTGGCGACGGCGCTTTCTCTTTTTCTTGCGGTGTTGCTTGGAGGCGTGAGCGGCTATTTTGGAGGGGCTGCGGACTGGACGATTATGCGCTTTGCGGAATTCTTTATGCTTATTCCGAGCCTTTACTTTATCCTCTTTTTGCGTTCCCTTTTGAATTCCCGAATGGACAGCGGAACATCTTATATGGTGATTACGCTGATTCTTTCTCTTGTGGGCTGGCCATCGAGCGCACGGACGATTCGGGGAATGGTTCATTCAATAAAACGCGAGGAATTTGTCATTGATGCTAATATTGAGGGAGTGCCTTCTGTTGTCGTGATTTTCAAGCATATCATTCCACAAATGGCAAGCCTTTTGATTGTGAGCACGGCGTTGAGCGTGCCAGGCTTTATTATGAGCGAGACGACTTTGAGTTATTTGGGGCTGGGAATAAGTGATCCTGCGGTGAGCTGGGGCTCTTTGATAAACAGGGATATTTCCACGCTTTCAAACTTGAAGAATTTTCCGTGGCTTTTGAGTCCTGTGGTTATGCTTCTTTTGGTGACGCTGGCGTTTAACTTTTTGGGCGATGCCCTGCGTGACTTTTACGATCCGTATCATACGGTTTTTAAGAAATGGTCAAGAAAAAGACGACAGAACGGAGCTTCCACACGGCAATATGACGGAGAAGCTTCTTCCTCTTTGAGTGCTGATGCCTTGCTTTCTGTGAAAAACCTGCATGTTACATTTACGATTTATCGTGGCGCGAGTCGGGTTTTGATTTATGGAGTGCGCGGCGTGAGCTTTGATGTGAAGAAGGCTGAGATTTTAGGAGTTGTGGGCGAGTCGGGGAGCGGAAAATCTGTCTCCACGATGGCGATAACAGGGCTGCTTCCATCAAACGCGGACATTTCTGGGGCGATTTATTATGATGGGGTGAACCTTATGGAGACTGCTCCGAATGAGCTGCGAAAATATCGGGGGCAAAAAATTGCGTTGATATTCCAAGAGCCGGGACGGTCATTCGACCCGCTGCAAAATATCGGAAGCGTGTTTTTTGAAGCCTTCCGCGTGGTGGAAAAGGAGATTTCGCGCGAGGAGTCGGACAAGAAGGCGACCGCTTTGCTTTCTGATGTGGGGCTGCCTGAAAGCGAAAGGCGGCTTTCAATGTATCCGCACCAATTTTCGGGCGGACAACTTCAGCGCATTGGCATCGCCCTTGCGCTTGCTCAAAATGCCGAGCTTTTGATTGCGGATGAGCCAACGACCGCCCTTGATGTGACGATTCAGGCGCAGATTATTTCGTTGCTGCTGCGTCTGAAAAAGGAGAAGGGGCTTTCCATCATTTTTATAAGCCACAATATCAATTTGATTGGTGAGATAAGCGATAGGATTGCGGTGATGTATGGCGGAAAAATTATGGAGATGGGAAACGCGCAGGACATTATGGAGCATCCTCGTCATCCATACACAAAAGCGTTGGTCGGCGCGCTTCCCGAATTTGGCTCTCACTACACGACTTCCCGAATGGCATCGATTCCTGGCAAAGTGTGCGACCCTGCGAATCCCCCAAAAGGCTGTCCATTCGCCTCGCGATGCCAGTTTGCAGAGGATTTGTGCTTGAAGGCGGAGAGCGGATGCGTGCGTGTGGGGGATGCGCGCGAGGACTAGGGCTTTGCGGAATAAGAAGAGGGCGTGGTGGATGTGCGTGGTGGTGAAAGATCGTTGAAAAGTCGACATTCATACTATAAGGGTGTCCGTCATTGCTCTCCATTTTACAGGGCATAACCGACTTAAAAAAATCTTTTTTTTTATACTTTTTTATATTTTCCTCTTGACAAAACAGAACGGGGGGGGGGGGGTACACTTTTTGTGTGTGGGTGTATCCTACTGCCCATCCCCCTGTCGGGTTGGTGCAAACCCGC
>X363_Desmarests_Spiny_Pocket_Mouse__coassemble_77_pt1 | contig 81421 bp, 67 predicted proteins | sample X363_Desmarests_Spiny_Pocket_Mouse__metabat2_high_PE_007 | metagenome-assembled genome bin X363_Desmarests_Spiny_Pocket_Mouse | reverse complement strand
CAGTTTCTGTGTGCTAATTCTTTTGTATTTCACGACTTACAGTATCTCCTGTTCGGTGATACTAGTCAAGCACCTATTTTTTTTCACGAAAATTATATTTACCTGAAAACAGATTTCTTGTAAAATAGAACGACACACTCTTTTTGGGGTGGGAAATTTTTTCTTGGGGAATTTTACTTATGGATTTTACTGAAGAATCGATTGAAGGTCTGGTGGTCAATGAAGTTGACATTATGAAAAGGATTGCAGAGGAGCTTCAAATTCGTCTGCAACAAGTGAGCGCGGTAATCAGCTTGGTTGATGAAGGATGCACTATTCCTTTTATCTCGCGCTATAGAAAGGAAAAGCACGACAACTTGAATGAAGTGCAAGTGCGCGATTGCGACCATCTTTTTAAGACGTACAAAAATCTTGAAGAGCGAAGGCTTGAAATTGTGAAGGGTGTTTTTAAACAGGGAAAACTTACGGAGTCTTTGTATTCTGCGGTTATGTCTGCTCCAACACTTACGGCTTTGGAGGATTTGTGGGCGCCGTTCAAGAAAAAGAAAAAGACTCGCGGAATGGTTGCGATTGAAAAGGGGCTGGATCCGCTTGCAGATGCGATGCTTGAAATGGATGATGCTTCTATTGAAGAAAAAGCGAAGGAATTTATAAAGACAGACAATGAAGATGAGGCTTTGAATGTTTTGACTGCGGAAGATGCGTTGAATGGCGCAAAGGATATTATCGCGGAAAGAACGAGTCAAGATTCAGATAATAGGGCGGCAGTTCTTGATTTGTATATGAAAAACGGCAACATCAAGACAAAGGGAATCGTTCCAGAAGGTGAAAATGAAGAGAATGTTGCAAAAACTTCTGTCTATCAAATGTATTGGGATTACACCGAGCCTTTAAATCAAGTGAAACCGCATAGAATTCTTGCGATTAATAGGGCGGAGCGAGAGGGTGCTCTTGATGTTACCATTGACATTGATGTTGACGAAGCAGTGCATCTTTTGCAGAAAAAGGCGGATATTCACAATCGCTATCACTCTGAAGCGATTGAAGATGGCGTTGTGCGTCTTTTAAGCCCTGCGGTTGTGCGTGAAATCCGTAGCAATGAAACTGATGAGGCAGATGTTCACGGAATCGGAATTTTCAGCGAGAACTTGAAGAATCTGCTTATGGCGCAGCCAATAAAGGGAAGTCGTGTTTTAGGAATCGACCCTGGAATCCGTACGGGAACAAAATGCGCCGCCCTTGACGAGACGGGAAAATATCTTGGGTATTTTAAAATTTTTCAAGTGCAAAACCCCGAAGAGTCATATAAACTCATAAACGATGCGATTGACAAGTATGACATTCAGGTTGTTGCGGTTGGAAATGGAACGGGCAGTCCTGAAGTGCAGGCTCTTGTTTCAAAAGTAATCACTGAAAACTATGCGGATGCCGATGTGAAATATACCGTTGTTGATGAATCAGGTGCATCGGTTTATTCTGCGAGTGAAGTTGCCACAAAAGAATTTCCCGACCTTGATTTGACGATTCGTGGTGCAATCAGTATGGGTAGAAGATTGCAAGACCCGCTTGCGGAGCTGGTGAAAATCGATCCAAAATCAATTGGCGTTGGACTGTATCAGCACGATGTGAACCAAAAGAAATTGAGCGAAACATTGGATGAAGTTGTTGAGTCTGTGGTAAACCAAGTTGGCGTTAACTTGAACACCGCAAGTTATATGCTTTTGAAATATGTTTCTGGAATCACGATGACCACAGCGAAAAAAATCGTGGATTTTCGTGATGCAAATGGAAAGATTATGAGTCGCGAGGATTTGAAAAAAGTGCCAGGGCTTGGACCGAAGGCGTTTGAGCAATGCGCAGGCTTTTTGAAAATCGCGGAGAGCGCGGATCCTCTCGACAACACATGGGTTCACCCAGAAAACTATTCCGTTGCGCGCGAACTTCTTTCCGCGGTAAAAGAAGGAAAGAATATCGATGCAGAAACGAGAAAGGTGCTCTGTGAAAAATACACTATTGGCGAAACCACATTGAACGACATAATTGAAGAGCTGCAAAAGCCAAACCGAGACCCACGAGATGGTTATCCAGCTCCGATTATGCAAAAGGGCGTTGTGCAATTCGAGGATTTGAAGGAAGGGATGAAGGTTACGGGCAAAATCAAAAATGTTGTTGACTTCGGGGCGTTTGTTGATATTGGTTTGCATGAAACAGGACTGATTCACATTTCTGAATTGAGCGATACTTTTGTAAAAGACCCGATGGAAGTGGTGAAAGTTGGCGATATTTTTGAGTTTACTATTATTGCGCTTGATAAAGACCGTCGCCGAATCAGCCTTTCACTAAAAAGCGATGCAGCGGGACGAATTGGACAAACTTCCGCAACGCGTGCTGCTTCTAAAGGAGGGGATTCACCTATGGGTAGCGGCAGAAAAGTTGTGGTGGTGAAAAAAGGCGAAAAACGTGACCGTCCGAACTTCAATGGAGACAAAAAACGCTCGCTTCAGACAAATGATAAGCGAAATGGAGGAAATTTCAATCGAGACCGTTCAAACGGAAGTGACGATGGGATGACATACAATCCATTCGCAGCTTTGCTGAAAAAGTAGAGCGTTGAGCACCAAAAGAAAGTAGTGAAAATATCGTTGCTTGCTTTTGCAGAAATGTCAAATTTTAAATTGACACCTCTACAAATTATAATTATACTATATGCAATGCAGTTGTATGATTGCGTTCATAGGCTTGTAAAGTACGACTTCCCATGATTCGGGAGTAGTTGGAGTTACAAGCCATATTTTTTTGGAGTGAATTTATGGCAAAAACAGCAATTCTAATTGATGGCGGTTTTTATAGACTGGAAGCAACAAGATTAAGGTAATAGAGGCACAGGAACTTAAAAAATAAAGAACAAAAAAATTTTAATTTGCTCTTATCAATTTGACCCTATCAAATTCATTTGGTATAATGAAGATTAAATATGGAAGTGTTTTTTGGAATTTCTGCTGCAGATGGCGCGGGAATTGGCTCGGCTTTTGTTATTCCAGAGCAAGTAAAACGGATTATTTCTCAAAATACGATTTCAGAAGATGAAATTTTTGATGAATGGCAGCGTTTTGAAAACGCGGTAAAAATTGTTTCCGATGACATTTCAGAGCAGCTTTCAAAACTTCCAAAAACAAAAGCAAATGCAATTCAGCGTGAGATTTTCGAGGCGTATCTTCTTATGCTTTCCGACCCTGTTTTTACCGATGAAGTGCGCAATGAATTTGAAGACGAACTGTGCAATGTAGAATATGCCTTGCATTTTAAAGCGGAGGAATATGCAGACAGGCTTCGTTCCTCTGGAAACGCATATCTTTCTGCGCGTGCAAAAGACATACTTGATATTTTTGGGCGGGTGATTGACGAGATGATGGGTATTCATCCGTTTGATATAAACACCGTCCCCGAGGGTAGTGTCATTATTGCGTCTAGTTTGAGTCCTGCGGATACGATTATTCTTTCAAAAAAGAAAATTGCGGGGCTCGCTTTGGCGGAAGGCGGCGTTTCAAGCCATGTAATCATTTTGGCGCGGAACTATGGAATTCCTGCAGTCGTTGGTCTTGACTTGTCTACTGTGAGAAAGCGCATTGAGAATGGACAGACGGTGATAGTCGATTCGCGTTCCGCGGAGCTGCTTGCAGATCCCGATGAAAAAACGGTTCACCAATATGAACGCACTATTCGTGCGGACTTAAAAGAGCAAGAGCAGTTAAAATTCTTTTTGAACAAGCCTGCCGTCACTTCGGATGGAGAAAAATTCACTCTTTATGCGAATATCGGTTCAATTGAAGAGGCGGAGATTGCTCGAAATGAAGGCGCAGATGGAATTGGGCTTTTTCGTACGGAATTTCTTTTTATGACAAATGCAACTGCCCCTCTTCATTCATTTAATGAGGAAGAGCAGTTTGAAGTGTATAAAACCGTTTTGGAGATTATGGCCGGAAAACCAGTAACGATACGCACGCTTGACGCTGGTGGCGATAAGTTGATAAATTCAACAAGCATTCCTCTGTTAAATGAAAAAAACCCTCTTATGGGGTTGCGGGCGATACGCCTTTCTCTTGCCTATCCGCAGATTCTAAAGACGCAGCTTCGCGCGTTGTATAGAGCGAGCGTGTATGGCAACTTGAAGATTATGCTTCCGCTTATAACATCGGTTGAGCAAGTTGATGATTGCAAAAAAATCATAAAGGAAGTGGAAAGGGAGCTTGATGCGGAAAATATTCCATATAATAAAAGCATTTCTGTGGGGGTGATGGTTGAAACGGCCGCGGCTGCAATCATTTCAGATTGTCTTGCAAAGAAAAGCGACTTTTTTTCCATAGGGACAAACGATTTGACACAGTATACGCTTGCTGTTGACAGGGAGAATTCAGGAGTGTATCCACTGTATGATGAATTTAATCTTTCTGTGTTGCGTCTTATTTCAATGACTGTGGAAAGCGCGAAAAATGCGGGAATCCCTGTTTCTGTGTGTGGAGAAATGGCAAGCCGCCGAGACAGTGTTCTTGTGCTTGCAGGAATGGGAATTCGTTCTCTTAGTATGAGTCCAAAACTGATAAACAGGGTAAAATCTCTGCTCTCGCATTTTACTGTTCCCGAGTTACAAGCAATTTCAGCAAAGAGTATGGAAATCGCGTAAGCATTGAATTTTGAGCAAAAAATAGGTGTAAAAATGGCTAAAAAAAGGGCGAAACCAGATTTTTCAAAACCGAAACCTGATTCTTTAATGCCGAAGAAAAGCAAGGACGGAAAGAGGCTGGATTCAACAAAGACAACAAAAACAAAATCAACAGAAATGAGAGAGTCAGGTTTTGTTGAGTCTGAAGAAGAAATTAAAGAAGCTGAAAGCGAATTTGAATTCTATGAATACAAAAACGGCGAGGCAAGAAAACACTACGAGGGTTTGCCTCTTGTGGTGATTGCAGGGCGACCAAATGTTGGAAAGTCCACGCTTTTTAATCGATTTATGCAAAGACGACTTGCAATTGTCGATCCAACTCCAGGAGTTACTCGTGACCCTGTTGAAGGGACGGCAATCATAAATGGAAAACCAGTTCATCTCATAGACACGGGTGGATATAAATTGCAGCGAAAGCAGGGCACGATGGAAGCCGTTCTTGATGAACTTGTGGTACAGCGTTCGCTTGAAACAATCCGAAAGGCGGATGTCATTCTTCTTTTGCTTGAGGCGGGGCAAATTACGGGTGAGGATGAAGAATTTATTCAAGAGCTTCGCCCCTATTGGGACAAGGTTGTTGCAGCGGTGAATAAGACGGAAGGTGGACGCGAGCAAAGTGTTTCGTGGAACTATGCGCAATTTGGTTTTAACGAGTTGTTTTTTATTTCAGCTTCCCACGGCGACAACATCAGTCAACTTGCAGATTTTCTTGTTTCTCGATTGGATTTTTCACATGTTACAGAACTTGCTGAAGAGGATGTGTCCATTCGCATCGCAATTATGGGAAAGCCGAACACGGGAAAATCCACGCTCACAAATCGCTTGACCCATTCCAACGCATCAATTGTAAGCGATTATGCGGGTACTACGCGCGATACGGTGGAGGGTGAGTTTTCATTTGGTGGAAGAAAATTTGTGGTGCTTGATACGGCAGGAATTAGAAAAAAGGCTCGCGTTTCTGAAAATGTGGAGTATTATTCGGTGAATCGCGCCATAAAAACGCTTGATAGATGTGATGTTGTGTTTTTGATGATTGATGCTCAAGAGGGGCTTGCAGAGCAGGATAAAAAAATCTGTAGTCTTGCCTATGAGCGAGGTCGAGGAATCATTTTTGTTTTGAACAAGTGGGATACGCAGGAAGACCAAAGCCGCAAAACCTTTAAAAAGACAAAGGAATGGATAAACATAATGTTCGGGAAGATGGAGTATGCGCCGATTCTTCCGCTTTCCGCTTTGTACGGAAAAGGCATAAAAGACTTGTTAAAAGAAACGCTTGAAATGTATAGCCAGCTTAATCGCACCGTTGAAACCGCCTCTTTGAATCTTGCGCTCAAAGATTGGCTCTTCCGTTATCCGCCGCCAGCGAGCAAAACTGCGCATTTTAAAATACGGTATATAACGCAAGTCAGTACAAACCCAGTGAAATTCTTGATTTTTGCCACTCGTCCTGAAGTTGTGCCAGACACCTATATCACTTATCTTATGAACAGAATTCGCGAGGATTTGGGCTTTGAAAAAATTCCCGTGCAGCTTGAAATGAAAGCAAGCCGCAAAAAATGGGAGGAAAGATTCGAGAGATGACATTTTCAATAGGTCAAATTGAAGAATTGACAGGTGTGAAATCCTATGTTTTGCGCTATTGGGAAGATGTGATTCCTGGTTTTGTTGTGCAAAAAGACATTAACGGACGAAGAATGTATTCCCAAAATGAATTCGAGTTGATTTTGAAGTTGAAATATTTTATCCAAGAGAAAAAATTTACAATTGAGGGGGCGAGAAATCAAATTATTGCGGACGCTGAAACTATAAACAAAGAGGCAAAGACAATAAAGCAAATCAGGGATTTAAAGCTAGAGCTTACAAATTTATATCTAACAATAAAAAAGACAGGAAAGAAAAATGCAGAATGAAACAAAAAAAACGCACACTGAAGAAAAATGGTACGACAGATATGTTAAAAAGGCTGAAAAAGCGAAGGCAAAAGCCAAGTCCATAAACGAAAGAAGAGAGGAGAACAAAAAAAGAAACGAATATTTTTCTGAAAAACGAAAAAATCCAGGAAAATTTCAAAATACACAAACGGAAAGTCCTATTCCTTCACGCCCCAATGCAACGCTTGTTTCGAAAGAAAATATGTTTGATTTTTCCTATTTACCAGAGGATGCCGTAAAGGTTCTTGAGAATTTCGATACCATTGTGCAAGATGTGCGCCCATTGAATACACGGCAGTTGGAGAATCTTCCCAGCGACATACGAGAGCTTTCTCGCCAATTGACAGACGAGCGACACACGCGGCGGATGGGCTATATGAATTCTACGGAAGAGCTTTCGGCGTATATTCGCTATTTTATGTGGTGGAATTTGGTGCGTTTCACCCGTGTGTTTGCAAGTCAAAACGAAAGCGACTTTGATTTGCAGGATGGCGACTATTGTTTGGATTTGGGTTCTGGACCTTTAACAGTGGTGATTGCGCTGTGGCTTTCGCGTCCAGAACTTCGCAACAAGCGTCTCACATTTTACTGTGTGGATTTGAGTTTAAGTACGCTTTCTTTGGGCGAGGACATATATCTTTCTGTTGCATCAAGAACGCCACCGAGTGATGAGCGGGCAAATCCCACATGGAATATTATTCGCATAAAAGGAAGCGTTGGCGTTCCTCTAAAAAACAAGGCGTCGTTTATTTCCGCGGCGAATATGTTCAACGAGATTCGAGAGAGCGCACAACAGCGTCCTGTTGACTTGGCCGATGAGCATATAAAAACACTTTTGAATTATGCAACGGAAAAGGCGAGCATATTTATTGCAGAGCCTGGAATGCCTGTTGCGGCGTATTTTGTCAGTCTTATGAGAATTAGGTTTCTGCAGAATAAATTCACTGCGTTTTCACCGTGCACGCACGAAAAAAGATGCCCGATGAGCGGACTTCATGCGCGTTATGGGGGCTCTGCAAAGTGGTGCAATTTTTCATTTCAGACAAAAGATGCTCCAAAAAGACTTTTGCAGCTCTCAAAAGATGCGGGGCTTCCAAAAGAGCGAGCAGTTATCAGCTTTGTGTTTGCTGGCAGAGGCAGAAAGCCAAAACTGCAAAAGACTGAGAAAATTGCAAAAAAGGAGATGGACTCTAAAGAGCTTGTTTTACGGATTGCGAGCGATCCATTTTGGCTTCCAGGAAACAGGCAAGGATTTTATGCATGCAGCGCAATGGGGCTTGTGCTTTTGGTGAATTTGTCGCATGCACGCATTTCAAGTGGTGAAAGGGTTGCCGTTATTTTGGATAGCAAAGACCCGCTGCCTCGCGATGTGAAGAGCAAGGCAGGGATAATCGTCATCTAGTCTTATTGTTAGTTTTGAAACATTCTTCCAGTTGTAGTGAGAAAGAGCGAACAAGTTCGCCTGGCAGTTTTGCATAGCAAAACTGTTTAGCGCAGCGAGCGAACCTTGCAGAGACTAATATTGGTGAAAAATCTAGTGGTCAGTCTTGCGCATATCACGCTGATTTCGGCAACAACGAACAAGTTCGTGTCGCTACGCTAAACAGTTTTTGCCACCGCAAAAACTGGAAGCGGAAGTCGAAAGGTTAAAGACTCTGCAACTAAACAATGCATCTTCCGCTGACCTATCGGCGGAAGGCCGCAATCAGAGCGATTCTGTCTTTGCACTGGCGAAGCAAGTCTCACTTTCTTCCTGCGAAGAAAGTGAGAGGCGAACTCCTAAAGATTGAAGGCAAAGAAAAACTAGTGTTCGCCCTTGCGCCTTCTCGAATGTTTTTTCATAATAGTATAAAAGTCGATATTCATACTATTTAGTTTATATAGGAAAGGAAGTTAGTTCTTTGCGCGTTCAACAAAAGAGCCATCGCGAGTGTCAATGACAATACGATCCTCTGTGTTTATAAAAAGTGGCACACGAACTTCAATTCCTGTGTCAAGGGTAGCAGGTTTGAGTGATTTTCCTGATGTGTCGCCTTTTACGCCAGGTTCGCAGTAGGTTACTGTGCGCGTTACATTCACGGGCATGTCAATTCCAACTGGTTTTCCTTCGTAGAAAGTGAGCTTTACTTCCAAGTCATCTTCTGGCGTGATGTAACCAGCATAGTCGCCAAGATTTTCCTTTGGGAGCTCAAACTGTTCGTATGTTTCTTGATCCATAAACACAAATGTGTCTCCGTCAACATAAGAAAGCTTTGTTACATGTGCGTCAAGGTCAACTTCCTCAAATTTCTCACCTGCATCAACGCCCAAATCCATTGTTGATTTTGTTACGAGGTTTTGAACGCGAAGGTTTGTGACCATTCCTGCACGACCTGAACGCTGACCAAGCATTTTTTGAACAATGAGAGGATTTCCTTCATACATAAAGGCTGTTCCAACTTTTAATTGTGATGTTGTTACCATAATGTTACCTCAAAAATAGATGCCTAACATTAAAATAGGCACATAAGATTATTCTCTTTAATTTTAAGTCCCAAAAAAACTCAAAATGAGAACTGACTTTCAATTGTAGTGTTTTTTAAAATAAAAGTCATTAGGTTGTGGCTTAAGTCGCCGTTTTTTGTGAGGGATTCGCTGAAATTTTTAAAGCCCTCCTGCATTTTTTCGGCATTGCACAGAAAGGCGGTGAGAGCATCTTCGAGTTTTTTTTCTGTTTCAGACGGAGTGGTGGGGTGGTGAGAGTCGGTTGGAGGAGATGCGGACGAATCACTTTCATTGTAGAGATTCCAGCAGGTTTTTATTATTTCAAAAATGTCTTCCCCAAAAAAAGGGTGCAGTTTTTCGAGCAAGGCATTTACTTTTACCAGTTGGTAGTCATCGGATTGAGGGTAGGCGTTCCAGACAAAGGGATTTCCGCTTAAGCAGGCGCGCGAAAGGGAGTCTTCTCCGCGTATAAAAAGGATGTTGCTGTGGAAGAGGATGCAGTCCCACTCCTCTTGTGGCACAAAAGACAACATTGTTAATGCAAAAGGTTCTTTTCCGCTTGAGATTGATTCTGTTTCATACGCGGATTTAAATGAAGCGACTCCTGCTCCATTTGCGAGCAGAACAGAAAGCGTTCCATTCGCGCACGAGTCGTTATAGTATTTCAAGGCGCGGACAGCGGGAAGTAGATTTTTTTCGTAGCTAAAAAACAGGATTTGGGAGTGTTTTATAGAGGAAGTTGATTTGTACAGTTTTTTGCTTTGCAAAAAACTGCGAGCTGAACTAGAACAATCAAATTCTTGGTGAACTATGTTAGTGTTCAGCCTTCCCCCCTTTTTATGATTTATTTTCGCATACTCGTAAAATGTTTTATCTAAAATCAATCCGCCTGTTTTTTTTGTGAAGCCTGGCATAAAATTTATTTTTTTCACTTGTGCGCTGCGTGTGATTGACGGCAGAAGGTGAAATGTTTCGGCGTAATCTTCGGCGGTGAGATAGTCAAGCATTATGATGTGCGTTATGTGTGGAAATTTCACATCAAACAGAAGATGTTCAAGCCAATCGGGTCGTCCACACTGAAAGCATTCAATGATGAACTCTGGTGGATTTTTTTGAAACTCCTCAAGACAAAGCGCATTCGCCGCCCAGTTAAAAATGTGATAGCCATTGAACGTTTGCAAATCCTTTTGTGCGTCAATCTGGGGAGCGATTTTAGAAAAAGCCGAAAGGTCGCTGACTACAAGGCGCAATGAAAATTCGGGAAACGGCGAAAGCGCGTTAGCAAGGCGGTAAACCACTCCAATATCACCGAAGTTGTCCACCACCTTGCAGAGGAGAGTTATGCTATGTGTGTTGGAACGTGCGTTGTACGGAATAGTTTTTTGACTTTCCATTTGAGTCTAAAAATTTCCGCCGTTCCAGCCCCAGTTGTGGATTCCTTGATAGGTGACATAGACATTGCCAGACGGAATGTCGAGCCTGTCAGAAACGATTCGGCAAATCTCGGCGGTCATTTTGTTGCTTTGAGACGGATTTATATCGCCAAACACTTGCACGGAAATAAACGCCCCTTTTTCAAGTCGTTTTCCCGCCAAAAACAAGTCGTAGCCATCGGAAATACCGACCATCAGATAACTTTCCGTTTTGTTCAAAAGCGAAATCGCTTTTCCCAGCTCCGCTTTGAGTTCTTCTTTTTGCTTGTCAGTAAGTTTCAGCGTGATTTTTGAATCAATAAATGGCATAGTGGTTTCCTTCTGTGTAAGCCCACCTGTGGAGGGCGGTGTTTAGGGCGAACACAAGTTTTTTCACCAGTTATTGTTGGTAAAAGTTCGCCTCTCAGTTTTTCATGCACGAAAAACTGAGAATTTAGTCCTACTAAAAATTGCGAAAGCAATTTTTAGGCTGTCCAACTGTGTGAATTTTAATTTTAGCATAATTTTTTTTCTTCTTCCACAAAATAACAGTAAAAATATCTATGTATTTTCTGAATTTTATTCATATAATTCTTGATGCGTTTCCAAATATTCTGAAAAATCATCAATAGTAAAATCCCTAATCATTAAATTACTTGTTGCTTTTACATAGTCAATTTGTCGTTTTGAATCAGGAAAAATTGTAGGTGCAGTAAAGATTGCTTGCGCTTCAAAATTATTCTCTTTGAGGAATGCATTCAAATGACGTTCAATAGGCCAAATTTCCATAATTGTTTGAGTTCTTCCTTCTGCCATTGTTACTTCAACAAGAATTCCTTTGTTATTTTCAAAACATTCAATATCACCTTTGTTTCCTCCTGCAGTAGAAGTCGGAAGACCTGTATCATCGCAAGAATAATTGGGTTTCACTAAAACTTGTGGCATTTTTGATTTGATAGCAAGTGCTGTTAAAAATTCTAATCGTACAGGTGCTACAAGGAATTTTAAAACTTCATCTTTAGAAAGTTTTTTGGAAGCTAAAATATGGAGTTCGTTTTTGATTATTGTCCAATCATAAATTTTTAACCAAGCAGCAAGCAAATCATTTGTTTGTTCTGTTGTTGTAATTTCGGCTTTTAGTGATATTAGATTTTTATCAATAGAAGACATATATTTGAAATATTCATATTCATCTTCAAAACGTTCATAATCTGCATAATTTTCAAGAATATAATCGACTTTTTTATCCTCATTGTGGTTGATGTCAATGAAACGTCCTGCTCCGCGAAGAGAAATCAAACCTGACATTCTCATTTTGCGAATGAATTCGTCTGTATAATCTGATGTCAAAGATTCGGATTTAAACTTTTTGTATTGACCGCCCATTATTTCTTGTAAGCAAATGTATACAATTACTTCATCGCTTGGTGCATAACCATATTCTTTTCGAAGTTGTTTGATTCTTAAATAAAGATTTGTTGCATTGTTATCTTTCCAAAACAAAAGCAGAGGCAATTCATGTTTTGCAATTCCCGTATTATTTCCACAATCAGCATCTGCATTTATTAGTCTAATTGTTTGTAAAAGTAAAATTAAAGGAATATTATCATTTAAAACTTTTACGAATGGGTTTGAACGCTGAGAACGTGCGAGCGATTGTAAGAAAACATTTTGTTCTTGTTCGGGATGATTTAGTTCTAAATTGATTTCATCATTTTCAAGTTTTAGTTGGACTATATCTGCTAGAATATTTCCAAGTTCTGAAAATTCGATTTTTTCGCCAATCTTAAAATAGACAAAACCAAGCTCTTTTGCTAAATCAAAAATTGTTGCAAAACGAGATGGATACCCTCTGTCAAATCCTGCTTCTTTGTGCTCTTGAGGATTGTTTTTTTGTATTTCTAACACTTCCGCATCTGAAAGTAAGGAAACTGTAAATTCGCCTTTTGCTGTTTGTTTCCAAATTGCATTTGTTGAATGAGAAATTTTCATTGGACGATACAAACCGTATTTTATTAATTCACCTACAATTTCTGTCGCGAGTTCGTTAGTCAAAATTTGGTTTTCAAATTTCTTTAAAATTGAAAGATTAAATTTTATTCTTTCAGGATTTCTAACAGTCGTTGTATAAAGTAATGGCTTATACTCTGGTTTTCGTTTTCTATTAGTTTTCATAATTTGTAATTAAAACCTCCGAAAATGACTTTATGCTGTTATCGTGATAGTTTATATAATTACTTTTTATGGGATAAACATGATAATTCTTCATCCATTCTATTAATTTTAAATTTTCTTTGCCCTTATAGTTAGTAACATTTGACATTGCAAATTTTATATTTTGCCTTGAAAGTGTATCAATAATTTGCATCAATTTGATATCGTTTTCTTGTGTCCATAATTTGTTATATTCGCTAGATGTTATTAAATATGGAGGGTCAAAGTAAATAAAGTCATTTTCGGTAAAATTTATATTTTCAAGGAATAAAATAAAATCTTGATTTTTCCATGTAATTTTTTTTTCATTTATCACCTCTATATATTTTTCTAAAGCTCTGTGTACATTTAGATTATAGTCAACATTTCCAACAGGAACATTGTATTTTCCTGTGTTATTAAAACGCAACATTCTATTGAAACCGTAAATTAAAAGCAGGTATAAATCTATAGGTGATTTTTCATTTGTTTTATTGAAATCATCTTTTAACTTTTGAAAAGAATCTTTATTATATACGGCAAAGTATGTTTTATTGTATAGTTTTCGTAGTTCAATTGGAACGGGATTTTCTTTGTACGAGCAAGAAAGTCCATATTTTTTTATTTCAGAAAACAAAGCATTTTCCAAGTCTTCAATATTTTTATAGGACGATAAAAATTCATGAAGCGTCATAATGTTTGAATTAATATCATTCAATAAAAATACTTTTGCACTTACATTCAAAAAAACGGAACCACCACCTACAAAAGGTTCTATGAATTTATTAATTTTTTTTGGAAAGTGTTTTTTTATTTCCCCGATTATTTTGTATTTATCGCCAGTATAAAATAATGGGGAGCGTATACTATTTGACTTTATCATTTGACTTTAGTAATAAAAAGCAATTCTTGATGATTTTCCAAATCTGTTTTCCCTGCATTGAAAAATCTATAGTCCCTTGCAAATCTTTTTGTTTTACCTTTTTTGTTTAGTATTTCTTCAATTTGTTCAAGGGTAATTTTATTTTTAGAGCTACCACTTTTTGAATTATATGTGTTGTTATAAGACACTGCCAAATATTTAGTATTAAGTTTTTCAATCAAATCTGCGAAGGCGTATTGGGCTTCTGTAGTGCAATAGCGACTCATATTTTCAACAGGAGGCTTCATTGCAACTCCTGACAAAACAGGCTTGTCCCATTTTACCAGTGTTTCATAAACGTGGTAGAATCTGCAATATTGCCTAGAATTATAGGGAGGGTCAATGTAAACCAAATCCGATTTTATTGTTTTTGCGAGTTCGTTTGAATCTTCGCGATAGATTTTCACATTTGAACAATTTTGGACATCAATCAACTTGATAATAAGTTCTGTTTTTTTTATCGGTTTTTTTATGTATGCTTCAAAATGTCCTACAGTGTTAGCATGTCTATCTATGCTGTAAATTAAACTAGCGAGCAATATTGCACATTCTTTTTCTGTCAAATCCGTTTTGTGATTTTCAATATCTTCGCGAATGAAACCGATTTTTTTTGACATATTATAATCAAAGTATTTTCCACCATAATTCTTTGAAAAATAATTATCGTCCAATGTTTCTGCGTCTAATGAATTGTACTCATTTATTTTTGTGATAATTTTTTCTTTATTCCATTCTTTATTTGAAAAAAAAGCTGTATAAATTTGGTTGTTTGAAAAGAGGATGTCGTTGATATTTACTTGTTCGTATTTTTGAATCATACGTTTTGCAACAACGCCTGTTCCTGCAAAAATATCGGTTGCGCAATGTATATCTGATGTTTCTGTGTCTACTATTCCAAAAATCCAATCAACAAGTTTTGCTTTATTTCCAATGTAACGACGACTTTCGAGCGGTGTTGTTGCGCCTGGCAAACTATCTGCCGCTACAGAAAGATAACTTCCGTTAGATTCCAGTTTTTCTTTTGCTATCTTTAAAGATTCTGTTGGAAATTCAAGATTTTTCGCAGCTTCTAAAAGTTTGTCACTATCACGCTGAATAAAAAGTTCTGACTGGTCAAGTGAATAAAAGTTTGCAAGTAAAACAATTTGTTCGTCTGTTGGATAGCGGGCACCAGATTCAAATCTGCAAAGTTGACTTTCTTTAATTCCAGTTTTTTTGTGAATGTCCAATATAGAAAGTCCACGCGATTCGCGAACATTCTTTAATACTAAACCAAGATACATATAAAATTTCCACCTTTTGTCAATTTTATTAGAAAAATAAAAAAGAAACAATAGTTAATTGATTAAAATTTGAAGATTTGCATCGGTTTTTGCGAAAGCAAAAGTGCGAGATGAGTTAATACTGATATTCATTGAAGAATTAGCTAGAGCTCCTAGTGTTAGTCCTTGAAAAGAGCAAAAAATGCTTTTATAATCAAATAAAACTAGGGAATGTAGCTATATTAAAACAAAATTAAATAAGTGAGATTTATGTATGAAATCATCAAGTAAAAAAATTATTTTTTCGTCTCTATGTATTTTTTTCCTATTAGCGACTGCATTTTGTGAAAGCAAGGTTGATAGAGCGACTAGGTTAATGGTTCAATATCTTAAACCACAAATAATTAAAGATGAATTATATGATGCTCTTTCCGAATTGAATGAAGATGAGTTGGAAGAAATGAAGGCAAAAGTTGCAAAAGAGTTAGGTGGTGCTTTATTCTCGGATATGATTTATGAGGCGTTGAATGAAGCTTTGTATAGGTGTGGACAGCCACAGGTTGTTGTTCCTATCAGCAATGAATACACGATTCAGCGAGAAATTCTTGATTGGTACACATCTCTTGGTGCAATCCGAACAAAAACGAGCGATAAAGTTCCTGCGAGTGTTGTCGTTGATATTGCTTTAGGCTATAAAAAGGACGATAAAATAGCTTCTGCAGAAATTACACAAAGAAAGATTGAACTTAAAGATTTTTTACGTCGATATTTTACAGAAAAGACTGTAGTACAACTTCGACCGCAAAACGAGAATAACTTGAAGATTGAATTGAAAAATGCAATCAATAACGAAATTTTAAAATCGTCAAAGATAAAAGATATATCTTTCTTGCAGTTGGATGTAGTTGAGTAACAATAACTGCTTTGTAAGCTAACTGTATAACCTATCTAGCAAGTTTTGCGTAAAGCCGAGCCTTGCGAGGTAGCAAAACTTGAAGCGCACCCTCAATCAGCAAGTCTTGGTGTAGTTGTTGATGGGTGCGCTATAATACAAAATTTTCTAAAAAGTCTGCGACTCCATCTTTGTTGTTGTCATAGCGCGTTGTATACATAGCAACGCTTTTTATATAGTCAAGCGCATTTTCCATTGCAACTCCTATACCGACATCTGTCAGCATAGATTCATCGTTCATACTGTCTCCAAAGCAAATGACTTCTTTTGGATTGATTTTTAAATGGTCGCAAAGCCAAAGGATTGCGTTTCCCTTTCCGATATTACGCGGCAAAACCTCAAGGAAGATAGGTTTGCTTATAAAAACATCAACTTTGTCACCGATAGCCTTTAAAAGAAATTTCCGAAATTCTTCAACTTCCTTTGGAGAGGCAGGAACAAGCATTTTTGGTCTCGGCGTTTCGAGAAATTGCCCATAATTGTCGATTTTTTCAAAATTCAAACTGCACAATTCCGCATCGGCTCTTGCCCATTTCGAATCAACGCCTGCATATATTGTGGAGGAATCATAGGTAATCGCCGCAAGACCTCGTTTTTCCGCCTCTTTATTCACAAACTTTTGAATGTCAGGAGAAAGCGTGCGCGAGTAAATTTCAGAGCGAGTATGCAAATCGAAGATTTCTGCGCCGTTGAACGCGATTAAAAAACGCCCTTGCTGGCTTCCTGCAATGTTCAAAGCGCGAACATAGGGCAGGATTCCATTTTCTGCCCGTCCTGAACAAAGGACTACATAAATTCCTTTTTTTGCTGCTTCGCGCAACGCACGCGTCGTTCTGTCTGAAAGTCGTTTTTCATCATCAATGAGCGTGTCGTCAATGTCAAATGCGGCAAGTTTTATACTTAATTTTGAATCTGGTAGCTTCATCGAAACCTCAAAAATAAACTAATCTCTTCCTGTTAGATTGTTCCAGAACTCGGTATAGTCCGTTCTTTTTTCATTTGTAAATGCAATTGCATCGCGAGGGTGTTGATTTAACAGCCCTGTCAAAAGGTAGGGGATGTCATATCCCCACACAATATCCTGTTTTTTCAATGGCACAATGTGATTTTCAATGAATTGCAATGTGGGATAAATATTGTACTTTGGATTTTTGAGGAATCCCAAGAGCAGTTCTATTGCGCAGTTTCCTGCTCCTCGTCCCATCATGCCGTAGGTCGCATCAAGGAAGTTCACCCCATCGCCGCATGCTTCAATCGTGTTTGCGAACGCCAGCTGCAGATTGTTATGCGCATGCATGCCGATTTCTTTTTTGTATTTGTCAGCATATTCCTTATACAAGGCGCATATACGCTGAATCTGTTCAGGATAAAGAGAGCCATAGCTATCAACTATATAGATTACATCAACGCTCGATTTGCATACTAAGTCAAGGGCGACACGCCAGTCGTTTTCGCCACTTGTTGAAATCGCCATAATGTTGCATGTGGTTTCATATCCTTTTTTATGGGCATCTTCAATCATTTCAATTGCAGCGGGGATTTGGTGGATATAGCACGCTACTCTAATCATATCGATAGGACTTTCTGAACATGGCAAAATGTCTCTTTTATAGTTGCAGCGCCCAACATCAGCCATAACGGAAATTTTCAAATCCGTGTCGTTTTCACCAACAATCGCACGAATATCTTCGTCTTTTGAAAACTTCCATTTTCCAAATTCAGATTCCTTGAACATATCGGGGTCTGCTTTATAACCAAATTCCATATAATCCACACCAGCCTTTATGTTTGTTTTATAGAGAGCCTGCAGGAATTCATCTGTAAACATAAAATTGTTGACAAGTCCGCCGTCCCGAATCGTTGCATCTAAAACCCTAATTTCAGGGCGATAATCTAAAAGCTTTTGAATTTCTTTCATTGAAATGTCCTTTTTGATTTTTATGCTTTTCATTGTGGTAGGACAAGTATAGCATACAAACGGCATATGGTGGAAGTGGATTTTTTAAGTAGATTTAAAAAAATAAGGGAAAGCGCAACCCCCTTCGGTTTTCTCTTTCCCTTATAATCCTTTTCTCTTTCTCGCTTTTGACATGCCTTGCTTATAATTATTGACATTATAAGTTTTTATTGTTATCTTTTTTTTTGGCTGAAATACAAGGCGGTGATGTATGAAGTTGGATAAGGATAGTGCGATTTCAAAAATACAGTCTGCTTTATACGCAAGCGATGCGGTTGTCATTGGAGCGGGAGCAGGACTTTCAACATCGGCAGGGTTTACCTATTCGGGAGAACGCTTTGAAAAATACTTTTGGGATTTTAAGCGGCGATATGGTTTTTCCGATATGTATTCAGGTGGCTTTTATCCGTATAAAACGCTGGAGGAACACTGGGCGTATTGGAGTCGTTATATTTTTATAAATCGCTATATGAATCCACCAAAGAATGTCTATGAAAATCTTTTTGAGGTGGTGAAGGCGCGCAATTATTTTGTCCTTACTACAAATGTTGACCACTGCTTCCAAAGGTCAGGCTTTGAAAAGGAACGATTGTTTTATACGCAAGGGGACTATGGGCTTTTCCAATGCAGCGAGCCCTGTTGCAATAAGACCTATGACAATGAAGATGCGGTTATAAAGCTGCTGGAAAGCCAAGGCTTGAAAATAGAGGATGGAGAATTAAAAATACCTTTGCAAACCAATTCTATTGCAACGGATGAAAACGCTCGACTTTCAGAAATTACCGCTGCTTTGATTTGTCCTGTTTGTGGGAAACCGTTTTCAATGAATCTTCGAGCCGATGATACCTTTGTGCAAGACAAAGGCTGGTACAGAGCTGCAAAACGGTACGAAAACTTTCTTTCAAATCTAACAAAAAACGATTCGCCTGTTTTCTTAGAGTTAGGAGTGGGCTTCAACACGCCAGGAATTATAAAATATCCATTTTGGCAAATGACAGCAGAGCATCCCAACGCAACCTATATCTGCATAAACAAAAGCGAATCCGTTTGCCCAAAAGAAATTGAAGGCCGTTCCATTTGCATTGACGGCGACATTGGGGAAATAATCGCGCGGCTGATGTAAAAAAATATGTGATGAGCCTGCATTTCTCGCTGAGGCTCTCACAAAAGACATTTATTTTTGGAGAGCCTCTAATGAAAGCAGAAAAACAATAGAAAGTAGAAAAGTAAAGTAGAAAATTTTATGTTTTTTTTACATTTTAGCGAAAAGTGTGTTATACTGATAGAAGTGCATTTTTTAACTTCTTAAGTGAAGCGGTGTATAATAGGAGTTTTTGTGAACAAACACGATTTCCCCAAAATCCATTTTTACGATCAGGATTTTGTCGATGTTTATAATAAGTCTTGGAATATGCTTTCCGATTGTTGGATTAATCCTGAAACAGGTGAAAAGGCATTGGATGGTTATTTTCTTTATCCTGAGAGTGAAAGGCTTGTTCTTGACCAATTTGAATCTATATTTTCATCCTTTTTTCTCGTATATTCCAATAGAAACTTTGATGCGACAAAAAATATTGATTATTTCTATGCCCGACAGGAAGAAAATGGAGCTATTCGTTGGAAATATGATGTCAAGACAAATGAGCCGGTTTTTTTTCAGGAGAATCCTGAAGGAATCGGTCTTCCTCTTTTCGCTTGGGCGGAATTTAATTTGTACCACAAATCAGGAAATAAAAAACGCATAAAAGAAGTTGTGCCTATTTTGCAAAAACACATGGAATGGATAGAGGCTCATTTCAAGCAGGAATGTGGCTTGTATTCAGTTCCACCATGTGCATCAACTATGATGAATTCTCCGCGAAATGATGCATTTTACCCTGTTGATTTTAACGCGGCGATGGCAATAAACGCATCTCATATGTCTGCGTTGGGTGATATTTTGAACGATAAGGATTTGAGTTTCCAATATCGCCGCTTGTATTTTTCAATAAAAACGCGAGTAAACTCTCTGATGTGGGATGGAGAGACAGGATTTTACCATGACCTTGATAGAGAGGGAAATCGACTACCTGAAAAAACAATTGCGGGCTTTTGGCCGCTTCTTGCCGAAATCCCAAGTGCAGATAAATCAGATCAGTTGGTTTCCCATTTAACGAATCCACATACATTTGGAACATACCATCCATTTCCAACGCTTTCTGCAGATAGCCCGCATTTTAGCAAGAATGGCGAGGGATTTTGCGGAAGTGTATTTCCTGCCTTTAATTTTATGGTCATAAAAGGGCTTGAAAAATATCAGCAGTACGAACTTGCGCGGGAATGCTCTCTCCGTCATCTTTTTTCAATCTTTGAATGTCTTGTTCCCAAAGAGGAGGACAAAAAGGGCGATATTTACGAAGCGTATAGTCCGTGTGAAGAAGAGCATACTTTGTGGACTACTGTTCCAGAATTTCCGCGTCCACGTTTCATTTCAAGCGTGGGGCTTTCTACAATAGCCTTGATGATTGAAAATATAATAGGTCTTTCAATAAGCCTTCCGAGAAAAACCGTTGACTGGATTATTCCTGATTTGGGAGCGATGGGTATTGAAAAACTTTCTCTAAAACGCAATTTGATTACGATTTTGAGCAATAAAAGTGATAGAGGATGGGAAATTCAAATGGAAAGTGAAAAGCTCTATTACTTTACCATAAATATTCTTGGTCAGACAAAGAAAACATTGCCTATTCCGTCAGGCAAATGTTCAATGTTGATAGACAAACTCTAACTTGGAGACGATTATGGCGACACCAGATGCAGTGATTGAAATCGGCTCAACAGGTGTCCGCCTGTTAGTCGCAGAGTTCACCGCTGAAAAAAAACGAAATGTTCTCGACCGCGCGGAGATGCCGCTTGCTCTCGGGCGGGATGTGTTTACTGAAGGAACTATCAGTCGTGAGACACAGTCGGTTTTGCTTTCTATCCTTTTGAGATGCAAGGAGCAGCTGGCAGGTTGGGGAATTAGCCCAGAGAATACATCTGTCATTGCGACAAGTGCATTTCGAGAGGCGAATAACCGCGACCCTGTGATGGATAAAATCAATATTTCGACTGGCTTTAGAGTCAATGTGATTGACGGAATTGAGGAAAACCGTTTGATGTATCTTGCTGTCCTTGACACTTTGAAGGAAGAGGATGCGGCGTTACGTGCGGAAGACACGGTGATTCTTGAAGTGGGTGGCGGCTCCACGGAAATGATGCTGATGAAAAAAGGCAAGATGGCAGGAGCGCACAGCTTTAGGCTGGGAACGGTTCGCCTTGAGTCAAAAATGAGAAATCATGCGGAGTCTCTTGCTGATGTGCAACGATACATAGAGGAATTTACAACAGATACAAAGGGGTCGCTTGAAAGCGAATTAAATATTTCGCAAGTGAAACAGTTTATTGCGGTTGGTTCTGATGCTACCCTTGCAGCAATAAATATTGGGCGTCCAATCTCCACATTTTTGTGGGAAATAGGGCGCATAGAGTTTGAAAATTTTGTGAATGAAGTGCAGGAATATTCTGTTGATGAGTGCGTTGCGCGTTTTAAAATTTCATATAATGATGCGCAAACACTTCATGTGAGTCTTTTGATTTATAAGATGTTCATTCAACTGACTGATGTGCAGACTATTATTGTGCCTGAAACGAATATTCGCACTGGGTTGATAATCACCAAGACAGAAGAGCAGGGCAAGGAGCTTCATGAGGAGTTCCATCAGCAGACGGTTGCCTCGGCATTTAGTTTGCTCCGAAAATACCACGGAGATGAAATTCATGCGGAGCGGGTGCGAGAATATTGTGTAAAATTCTATGATTTTATGAAAGAAGAGTTGGCTCTTGATGAACGTGCGCTCCTGTTGCTTGAAGTTTCGGCAATTTTGCATGACATTGGGATTTTTATCCTTATGGACGAACACAATATTCATTCTGAATATATAATTCGACATTCGGAGATTTTTGGAATAACGCATACTGAAAACATAATTCTTTCAACGATTGCGCGCTACCACCGCGGAAAAAGGCGACCACAGGAAAGTGAGCATTTTCAAATTCTTGCGAGAAGCGACAGGATGATGATTTTAAAGCTCACTGCGATTTTACGGATTGCAGATGCGCTTGACCGAAGTCACGGAAAGTCGTTTTCGGATTTTGCGTTAAAAAAAGAGAAGGATTATTTTATAATACGGACAAAAGGAAGCAAAAATGTTGCTCTTGAACAATTTGCGCTCACAGAAAAGGGCGACCTTTTTGAATCGGTGTTTGGCTATCAACTTGTGCTTGTATAGTTTATAGATTGTGTCATTGGGAAAATTGCTCTCGACTTTTTTGGAGGTAAGTATGGAAACACGATATTTTAACCGTGAGCTTTCATGGATTGAATTCAACGGACGGGTTTTGCATCAAGCGTTGCGAAAAGAATTGCCGCTTATGGAACGCCTTCAATTTATTTCGATTGTTACGAGCAACTTTGACGAGTTTTTCCAGGTGCGAGTTGCTTCTATTAAGCGAAGAAAATTGGAGTCCCCTTCAAAAGTAGACACATCAGGATTTACACCAGATGCGCTTTTGCAAAAAATTGCGGCAGGTGTACATAAAATTACACAGGCACAGCATGACTGTCTTTCGCGCGATATTCTGCCTGAATTTGCCGCGAAAAAAATCATATATGTTAAGCCATTTGATTTTACTTCAGAGCAGGCGGCATATGCGCAGGAGTTTTTTAAAGCAGAGGTTTTTCCATTGCTCACGCCGTTGCGCACAGACACAGAAATTTTTCCCAATATCAATAATCTTTCGCAATATGCGGCGTTCCTTTTAAAGCCGATTTCTGGCATTAAAAATGCGAACGAAATATTAAAGGGAAAAGATGATTCGCCGCGCATTTCTTTAGTGCAGATTCCAGCAGGCTTGCGCCATATAGTGTGGCTTCCGTCTGAAAAGGGGACAAAGCAATTTGCGCTTGTGGAGGATATTATTGCGCATTATGGCACGCAGTTGTTCCATGGCTTTGCGGTGGAAGAAACATTGCTTTTAAAGATTGCTCGGGACGCGGATTTTGCAGTTGATGAGGATTCGGGCGGTAATTTTATCCATGAAATGGAAAAGGTTTTGGTTCAACGAAAATCATCCTTTGCGGTGCGGCTTATGTGCAATACGACAAGCCATTCGATTTTGAATTTTTTGCGCGACAAATTGAATCTTTCTGAAGATGATGTGTATGTGGTCGATGATATTGTTGACCCGCAAGTTTTAATGGAATTGAGAGACATTGAGGAGGCCCCTAAATTGAGCTTCCCAACATGGCAGCATTTTTATCCATCGGATTTGCCGCAAGACGAACCGTATTGGGATATTTTAAAGCAGCGCGATGTTCTGTTGCATGTGCCGTATGAGTCTTACGAACCGGTCGTTAAGTTTATATCAGATGCCGCTGATGATAAAGATGTTCTTGCAATAAAAATGACGCTCTATCGTACGGGGCGCGATTCTCCGATTGTCAGTGCATTGGAGCGAGCGGCGCAAAAAGGCAAGCAAGTCATCGTTTTGGTAGAGTTGAAGGCGCGTTTTGACGAGGAACGAAACATTGCGTGGGCGAATGAGCTTGAAAATGCAGGCGTTACGGTGATATATGGGCTTGTGAATTTGAAAGTGCATGCGAAAATCGCGATGGTAATGCGCCGAGAAAGCGACACAATCCGAAGGTATACGCATCTTGCCACGGGAAACTACAACCCAAAAACCGCAAAACTCTACTCCGACCTTTCACTTTTCACTTCAAATTACGAAATTGTGAATGACGCAACGCAGTTTTTTAATCTGGTGACAGGCTATTCCACTTTGCAGACGATGAAGCAGTTTGGCATGGCGCCAGTCACATTGAAACAGCGGCTTTTAACAATGATTCAGCGTGAAATTGATAGAAGTGATGAAGATCACCAAGGGCTTATCATTGCAAAAATGAATTCCTTGACTCATGAAGAAGTGATAGACGCTCTTTATAAGGCAAGTCAAGCGGGCGTGAGAGTACTTTTGAATGTGCGTGGAATTTGTATGCTTATTCCAGGCGTGCAGGGAATGAGTGAAAATATACATGTTGTTTCAATTGTTGATCGCTATTTAGAGCATTCTCGAATTTTTTATTTTCAAAACGGCGGTTCTCCAGAATTGTATCTTTCGAGCGCGGATTGGATGAGCCGAAATCTTGACAGACGCATTGAGTTGATGTTTCCGATTTTAGACAAGCAGGTTTTTGCCGAAGTGAAGTCAATTTTGGACACCTATTTTAAAGACAATGTGAATGCAATGCGTTTGGCAGAGAATGGTGAATGGCTTCCTATAGAACGAAAAAACAATGAGGAGGAATTCCGCGCTCAGGAAGAGTTGTATAAGATTTACAAAAAAAGAAATGGGGGAGTAAAAAAACACTCTAAAATTCAATTTGAAGTGCGGAGAAAAAATTAAAAACGAGAAAGTATGCTGACAGTAGAAACAAAGATAAAAATTCCATACCTTTGGGGAAAGGATGTGTTTTGCAAAAAACAGTGGTCTCAAGTCAATTTGATTGTCGGTCCAAACGGCACAGGAAAGACATTGCTTTCAGAAGAAATTGCAAACGCCTTTGAATCTAAAGGATATAGCGTTTCATTTTTGCATTCAGAACGCACTATATTGCCACATACAAATCAAGAAGACAATAAAATTCAGACAGACCCTTTGTCGTTGCTGCAAACAAACGAGAAAATTCGCTTGAAAATTGAAAAGGTTCTTTCAAGTATTTTTGGAAAAACGATACGCTTTGAGGAAAAGGACAATGTATTTACTCCAATTGTGGTGAACAAATTTCGGAATGTTGAATATGGATTGCATCAAAGGGAGTGCCACGGATTAAAGGAAATAATCACGCTTTTAGTTTTTCTCTACAGTGAAAATTCTAGCTGTCTCATCATTGACGAGCCAGAGCTGCATCTTCACCCGCAGTTTCAGCAGTTTTTTATGAGCGAAATTCGCGCTTTGTCAAAACAAAATCCAAAACGCATTTTCTTTTTGATAACTCATTCTCCCTATTTTATTGATTTGCATTTTGCGGAGGATTTGCTGGGCGTTGTTGTGTGCCATATAAACAGCAGGCCAACATATATAGATTTTCTTGATGATGCTGACAAAGCGTTGATTCGCCGATTTTTACCGCGGTTTAATACCTATCATAAGCAGTTCTTCTTTAGTGATAATCAAATTTTTGTTGAGGGCTATACAGACCAGCAAATGTTGACCTATCTTCTTTCCTCTCTTGAAGACCGTGAGGATTTTGCAGGTACAGGAATCATAGATGTTGGTGGAAAAGATGAATTGGGCGTTTTTTTGAAAGTTTGCTCTCTGTTGGGGACGGACGGACGGATTGTTACGGATTTGGACAGCCTTTTTTGCGGAAAACTGCGCGAGGTTGTTTTTGAGGATGCGCGTCCTGCTTCGTGGCTTGAAAAACAGAGCGAAAAACAAAAATCGTTTTATCATACATTGTTCGCGGCTCGAAAATCGGATAATCCTGTTACATTGAAAATGCTTGTGACTCGCCTTGAGCAGTATCTTATTGAAATTGGTAAATTCTTATATACAATGGATTTTTGCGTTGACAGAGAAATCGATGAATTTGCGGAGAGGGTGAGCGCGCTTTATGACAAATATGAAAACCCCGAGGGACTGGATACATTTAAAACCGTTGTTCTTATCGGGGTGATGCATTTGAAAAAGCGTCTTGCGGATATTCTTCCTGTTCCACTTGCAAAGGAGCTGCCCACAATCATAAATCTTACGAATTTAGTTTTGGCGGCTTTTGAAAGCGCACGAGTGTATGTGCTTCCTGACGGTTGCATAGAACATTACTACACTCAGTCAAAAGTGCATTATATGCCGATTTCAGCAAAAGACAGGCTCTTTCACACGGAACTGGCACATTTGATAGAGGCGACTCCTTCTCGATTGAAAAAGGATTATCCTGTTTTGGTGTCAATTCTTCACCGTGCATGTGGGCGAACACAAGATTGATACACCAATACTGATGAACTCGAAGTTCGTTGCGCTTCGCTACCACTTTTGCATTCGCAAAAGGTGCAAGCCGATTTTCAACAAAGTTATTTTGATTTACGAAGCCGCACTTTTTCAATGTCTTCGGAGAACAGTTCTCTTAAATCGTTTAAGCCCAGCGCCATAAGTGCCATTCGGTCAATGCCGATTCCCCACGCAAGAACAGGAACATCCACACCCATTGCTTTTGTGACTTCTGGACGGAAGATGCCTGAACCGCCAAGTTCAAACCAACCTAAAACAGGGTGTTTTATATGCACTTCGACAGACGGCTCTGTGAATGGAAAATACCCAGGCACATACTTTACATCGGTTGCACCTGCGATTTCTGTAGCGAACATCTTTAGGAATCCCAACAGTTTTTTTAAGTTCGCCTCCTCGCCAAGCACAATGCCTTCTGTTTGGTAAAAGTCGCTCAAGTGCGTCGCATCAACTTTGTCATAACGGAAACAGCGCACAATGCCAAAATATTTTCCTGGCACTTCAGCCTTGTGCAACTGATGCGCAGAAAGAACCGTTCCCTGGCTACGCAAAATAAGCCGCCGCGTAAAATCGCGGTCAAATGAATAGTTCCATCCGCGACTTCCTGAATTTCCACCGTTTTCATGCGCCTCGGCAACATTTGAAAGATATGGCTCTTCAATGGATTTTGCATGCGTTGGATTCTTTATGCGGTACACATCGTGAATATCCCTTGCGGCGTGGAATTGAGGCATAAAGAGTGCGTCTCCATTCCAGAATTCTGTTTCCACAAGTGGACCGTCAAATTCTTGAAAGCCAAGAGAGCACAACTTGTCTTTTACCGACTCCAGAAACTGGGCATACGGATTTGTGCGACCTGGAATAATACGTGCAGGCTGAATGGAAATATTGTATGGACGGAAAGAACCGTTTTTCCATTCGCCAGAGGCAAGCATTTTAGAGTTAAGCTCTCCGATTTCGTTTCCCGTAATTCCTGCATTCTTAAGGGATGCCGAAACTTCTTCTGCTTCAGGTACGAGACAATAAGAAACAGTTTCTCGTTCAATTATTTTAAATGGACTGTCTGTGGCTCCGCGTTTTTTTGCCATTCCAGAAATGGTTGTTTTTTCCTCCTCTGAAAGAGTGGCGTTGTCAAGCAATCCGTTTTCAGACTCTGCTGCTTTTTTCAAAAGGTCTGATGCAATAGAAATTCGTTTTGGAATGTTCGCCCCTGTATATTCGGCTTTCTTTTCTGCGTTCATTTTTAAAACGCCGTCTTTTGAAAGTTGACCGAATGCGCTTCCAATATCCTTGTTTTCAATGTGCAATGCAGTAGCAATTTCAGGGAGCGTCTTTGCGCCGTTTTCTTTGAGCAAGGCAATTACTCTTTCTTCCACAGAACCTGTTTTTATAATCTGACGACCGTTCTCCGTAATTTCAAAATACATGTGCGGGGTGCGAGCCGTCTCCTTTAAAAGCCCTTTCCCTAAAAGCCATGAGAACGCTTGGTTCGCATGACCTTCTTTATAGTCCAATTCTTTTATAAGACGGTTCGCGGTGAGTGTGTCTTTGTATGAATAATTCAAAAGCACCTTTGTTTCAAGTGGGTGCAGATTTTTTGTGATGTTTGCAATGTCCATTTTTTACGTTACCTTTTTAGGATTTTTTTATCGCACAAATTTAACATGCACATTGTATTCAGCCCACTTTATTCCACGAGAATCTTTAAAATATCTTTCCTTGTCTCTGCCAATAGTCATAAAACGAGAATAGAGGTTTTCAACTCTAAAATCTTCAAGACAACCTTGAATTGCTTCCATTGCATTTGCTTTTTCATACTCGTAGTATATTGTTCTATAGGTTATGCGAACTTCATCAAGCCTTTTAAAATACTCTATTGAAATCCTTCCGTGTTTATCATCTTGATTAAGATGTTGGTCTTCGGGGACTATTGTTTCTTGCGATAGGTAAGTCTGCTCTTCTTCTTCTGGCAATGCAGAATCTTCAGATTGTGCAAAAGCAAATCCTGCGATGACAAACAATGACACTGTGATGGCGATAATTTTTTTCATATTTAAATTCCTCCAAAATTTGTTATTAAAAGCCAGGGCTTAAAATTTATTGTATTTAACTATTCTATCTGTTTCTAGAAAAAAATCAAGTTCAATGACATATCTGCCTGATTTTATTCCAATTTTTGGTTCAGAACAAATGATTACGCGCCCGTCAATTTCTTTTGGCTTGTTTTTCACTATTCCTCTGTAGTGTTCTCGAATTGCATTTTTTAAAGCCTCTTCCGCAGCTTTTTGAATGCCTTCAAACCCAAGAGAAACTGATGCATAACCACGCCCTTTTATCTTTTCTTTGCTTATGGAATTCCATCGCCTTGCATGCCAAATCATTGTTGGAGTGCGTGAAAATTCCACCCAGCAGTACAAGCGGTTGTTTTCAATCCACGGTTTTGTGTAGAGAATAGAACCGTCATTTTTTTGAATCTCTCCCAAATTTGAAACGACATAATATTCCTCAACGCCACGCAATTTGTCTGATGGGGTGTATTCAAAACTCCAGCCGTACACCATTCCATTTAAAAGATATGGCGCGATTTTTTTTAAAGTGGAGATAGGGTGGTCAAATGGCTTTGCGGAAACATCAGTTTCTTTTTCAAGTCCTGGATACGCATCAAGCTCTGCCCATAGAGGAATGCGTATTCGTTCGGAAAAATCAAGTGTTTGGGAAAAAAGGGCGTTTATAAAAAAGAATAGAAGGACTGTTTTTAGCGCAATTGTTGGGGGCGTTGTGGGGGAAGCCCCCACTAGAGAGGGTAGCGGAAAACGCCGATAGGCGGTTGAAGCGAGGGGGAGACTTCCCCCACTTACATTAAATTTCAATTTTTTTATCTCCATCACCTATATGCGTCCTTCCATACTTTTATAGGGTTCACACCCATTCGGACAATAAAATAGACAAAGGCGGCGGCAAAACCAAACAAGTGCGTGAAGTGGGCGACATTTGATCCTGTTCTATAAAACTGACTGAAAAGTTCAATGCCTGCATAAACAATCACTAAAAGCGGAGATGGAATTGGCAAAATTCCCCATATAAAAATATTTGCGCGCGGGAAAACCACTGCAAATGCAAAAAGAATGGCGTAAAGCGCGCCGCTTGCCCCCACGAGAATCGACATATAGCTCTTTGTGGCTGCATAATAGCCTAAAGAACACAGGCCGCTCAATAAACCGCACAACAAATATAGCAAAAGAAATTCCTTTGAGCCTATCGCTTTTTCAACGGAAAGGCCGAAGAACAAAAGACCTATCATATTTGAAAGAAGATGCATAAGGCTTCCGTGTACAAACATATAGGTGAACGGTTGCCAGAACATTTTTTTATAAATGACAAACGCAGGGCACATTCCGAGATACACTTGCAATCGAGGAAAAAACGAGGTGAGGGCAAACACAATGCAGTTTGCGACAATGAGGATTAAACTTGCATTGAAATAGGAATATTTAAAAGGTCGTCTTAACGGATTGTGAGTCATTCGTTTTAGTTTTCTTCTTCATCATCAAGAGTAACGAGGGATGGAGGCGCATAGGTGACGCGGTTTCTTCCGTTATGCTTTGACATGTAAAGTCCTTGGTCTGCCTGATTCACCAGTTGTTTTGCAATGGTGATAGGATTTGTTTCATGATTGAAAACAGACACTCCACAAGAAATGGTGACATGCATGTGCTGATCATTGAACACAAAGTCGTATTCTTCAATGCAAGAGCGAATGCGTTCTGCTACTGAAAGAGCATCGTCCTTTTCAGTGTCGTTCAGCATAACAGTGAATTCCTCTCCACCGTATCGACTTGCAAGGTCGCTTTCACGCATATTTCCTTTTATGAGGGCGGCAACTTGTTTGAGAACATAATCGCCGCATTCATGACCGTATGTATCATTAAAATGTTTGAAAAAATCAATATCGAACATGATGACTGAAAGCGGAAGCTTTTGTTCCATCGCAATATCAAGTTTTTCAGAAAGGACATTGAAAAAGAAATATTTTAATTTTAACTGCGTCATCATATCTGTTGAAGAGCGTTCGATTAAAGTCGCGTTGTTTATTGCAATGGAAGAAAGGGATGCGATTGTTGCAACAAGATTCTTTTCATATTCTGTATAGCCAGTTTCTTCTTCAGGGTCGACCATAAATCGCTCGCCTAAAAACAACAGTCCGTTCAAGTGGTTTTTTTGAATAAGCGGAATGATAAGTGTGGGCGCTAAAGAGCGTAAAATTCCAATGGCGCTGCTTTTTGGGCATTTTTTCTCTAAGTCTTCAATTGTCAATGGGCGTTTTTCATCTGCTAAGATGGTAATCGCAGAGTCTGTGAATGGGATTGTATAATCATGGTCGGAGGCGGCGGAAATTAAATTTTGCTTTGTCTTTAAGACGAGATTGTCAGAAGTCAAGAAATCTAAAACAAATATACCTGCGTCAACTACATGAAGTTGAGCCATGCATGAGAAGACAATCGATTCAAGAAGTGTAGTTGAATCCAATGTGGAGCTAAATGAACGCGAAATATCAATCATTTGCTCTAAATCATAGATTCGCTTTTCATATTCGACAATTTTGTCTTTTAGAGTTTTACGTTTTTTTGCCATAGGTATCATTTTAACCTACTCTCTTTGATTTGTCTAGGTTTTATGGAAAATGTATTTTTTTGTACTTTTTTTGTGTTTACTCTATGACTCCTTTCACTTTTTCTACAATTTTTTCACTTTTCTGCAAATTATTTTGCGAGTTTGCTTGGTTTATGATATAATCTATGTCAATGAACATTTGCTTGTTTTCCGCTGATGAGATAGAAAAACCGCTTCCTTTGACTGATGAACGAAGTGTTCATATTTTGAGGGTCTTGCATAAAAAAGAGGGAGAGTGCTTTTTCGCGGGTGTTATAAACGGCTCGTCGGGAATTGCAACGATTACAAAAATCACAGGCACTGATTTAGAATACGCATTCAGTGCGAAAAACGAATGCGAAAAACCTCTCCATCCGCTTAAAATGATAATCGGTTTTCCTCGTCCCATCCAACTGAAACGGCTTTTACGGGATATGGCATCCCTTGGGGTGGAGGAAGTGTACCTTATAGGAACAGAACTTGGTGAAAAATCATATATGCAGTCGAATCTTGCCTCTTATGATGCTGCGTATAAAATGCTTGTTGACGGCACGGTTCAAGCGGCGAGCACATATGTTCCTTCTTTGTTTATTTTTCGCGATTTGAAAGAGTGCGTTTTGTCGATGGGTGATGCGCGAATCGTTTCGACAAATGCTACTCCAAGTACTTCTTCCGCTGTGCTCAAGATTGCGCTTGACAATGTGAATCCTGACATATCGCTTTATAATGCATTAAAAGAATCGTGTTTTGCTTACGAAAAGACGGGTTGCATCGGGTCTGAAAAAAGAAGTATAGTTGCGGCGATAGGAAGTGAGCGGGGATGGACAGACAATGAACGCGCTCTTTTTAAAGAGAATGGATTTCTACGATGCGGAATGGGCTCTCGCGTATTGCGTAGTGAAACCGCTGCAACAGCTGCCGTCTCTATAATAATGGCGGAATGCGGTTGGTTGAGCTAGGCACATCTTGTTAGTAGTATAATGGGGGAAATAGAAATAATGGAAAATGCGCGGATTAAGGAAATACTTTTAGATGTCGCGCCTACTGACTTGGATTTTACTGTTACACAAACAGGAAAGGAAAGTAGGCGTGTGAATGGGCTTTATACCCCCGATACACATGAGATTCTTTTGCATAATAAAAACTTTAAAACCGATAACCAGTTGATTTATACGGCGCTTCATGAATACGCCCATCATTTGAACGCGGAGGAGCTTTTAAAGACAAACGGAGTGTCTGCGATTTACAATGCAAAAGTGCATAACCAAGCGTTTTGGGCGAGATTTGACGGATTGATAAAAACAGCGGAAAAAAAAGGGTATTACAAACTTTCAATAGAGGGAAACGCCGAGCTTGAGGAAATCACGCAGAAAATAAAAAAAGACTATCTCGAGGCAAACGGTCGTTTGATGCAGGAATTTGGCAGGCTTTTGATACGGGCGCATAAACTGTGTGAGGAGTCGGATATTCGCTATGAAGATTACCTCGATAGGATTCTTTGCCTGCCTCGTAATTCTGCGAAAGATATTCAGCGCGTTGGGGCTGTTGAAATGAATCCAGCGATTGGATTTGACAATATGAAAGTTGTTGCGTCTGTTCGTAAGAATGACGACCGCGCTGAGGTGGAGAAGGAGTTTATGAGTGGGAACAGTCCTGCGGGGGTGCGCGAAATGATGCGGCAAAAAGCGGCTTCAAGCCGTCAAACTGACCCAAAGGAACGCCTTGAGCGTGAAAAAAGTCGTCTTGAGAGAACAATAAAACAGCTTTCAGAGCGACTTGAATTTGTGGAGGAGAGCCTTGCGAATCTTTAAACTATTTTTATTGTTGGTCGTGTTATTTTTGAATGTGGTGTTTGTTTTTTCACAAAACGCTTCGGGCGTGAATATGCCTTCTGTTTCTATGCCGTCTTCTCCGAATGCGCCGTCAATGCCTTCTGTTTCCACTCCTGCGCTTGATTCAAAATTTTATATTCCGCAAACAGTTGTTTCAAATAAAAAAGATGTTGCTCCCGACTCAGCGCCTGAAAAAAATCAAGAGCTGCCAAGGGGTTCTGGTTCGTCTGTGGTTTCTGCGCTGCCTCCAGTGCCAACGATGCCAAAAACATCTCTGTTGAATGCGCTTTTTTCAACAGATTCCAATTATATTTCTGCATCGGATATAAGTTTGTTAGGAAGCAAAGGGCTTTTGGGGAGTCTGTATGGATTGTCAGGCGGTGCATCTCATTTGCCGACAGTATCGGGCGTTCCAAATAACACTATGCTTTTAGAAATTATGCAAAGTCTTTCTGAAATAAAGAAGCAACAGGAAGAGTTTTCTAAAACGGTCTCGAAAACTGAAAACGCAATGCAAAAACAGGCATCCTACAATCAGATTGAAAAAACGAATCGTCCTGCAATTTTACGCTTTGTTATAAATGGCTCTAATATTTCAGATTCTTGCAAGACGGTTTACTTTAGTGAAAAAGAAAATGACGGCTCATTCCTTTTGACGGCGGACAGACGGTATCTTTTTGAAAACAAGCCGCGGAACGAGACATTTTATTTTCTTTTTCGAAGCGATGGGAGGGGTGGCTCTTCACGGGCGTATAATTTAGAGCCGGCGATTGTTCAGGATTACAAAAACGAAGATTCGATGGTTTACAAATTTTGTCAGCAAAATGGCTTGAGGGCAGATAAAATCGGAAATCTAGTGACATTGCATACTTCTTCTGATGATTTGAATTGCGACCTCTTGCTTGATATTGGCGAATAAGATGTGTGAAAAACTGCGGATAGGACTTGAGAATTTACCTTTTTTTTCAAAGTCACCTGAAAAATTACAGTCGCTTTTTACACTGATGGATGCATATATCCGAGAGATTATTCTTTTTAACAGTGCATACAATTTGACAAACACGAGTGATTATGACGAGATTGCGGTTTTTCATATTTTAGATAGCCTTTCGGGAGCGAAAAAAATTCAAGAGATTGCAGAGTCTCTTTCTCAAAATCCCAAAGAAATAAAAATTGCGGATATAGGTTCTGGCGGAGGTTTGCCAGGAATTCCGCTCGCAGCCGCTCTTCCGCACTATAGCTTCACCTTGGTCGAACGAATGGACAAGAGGTGTGCATTTTTGGAGAATGCCATTGCGATTCTTGGGCTGAAAAATGCGGTGGTTTTGAAATCAGAAGCGGAAAGAGTTGCTGCAGAATCGTTTGACATCGCCACATTTCGTGCGTTTCGTCCGTTAGATAACAAGATGACAAAAACGCTTCTTTCACTTTTAAAGAGGGGTGGCTTTCTTGCTGCGTATAAGGCGAAAACGGAAAACATAAAAAGCGAGATGGTCGAAATAAAAAATTTGATTCCAAAGTATGAGATTGTTTCACTCTCCGTTCCCTTTTTAACGGATGCAACTGCTGGCGCAAACGCTCCTTTTGGAGATGGCATAGAAGTACGCGAAAGAAATCTGGTGGTTTCGAGGAAAATATAGGCGAAACTGCGAGATTGTAGGTCGTGGCAATTTCAGAAAAGTTTGAATATATTCTCCGTAAAGTATAAGATTGCTTCAGAGGCTCGAGGTGCTCGTCCAAAAATAAATATTTTTTGGACGAGCCTCATCGATAAATGCAGGTACGATAAAGGAGAGGCTGCCATTTCTCGTAAATACATCTAGGGTAGTTTTCCCAAAATTGCAATTTTGGGAAAACCGCGCTTGTAAACAGGTGGGGTCGCAAATGGTAGTGAAAGAGTTGTAGTTTCATTTGAAGATTTGTGATATAGTACGATAGAGGTGGATGTATGAAAATAGTTTGTATTGGAACTGGCGCAATGGGGAGCGCGATTTTCAAGGCGGTTTGCAAAAAATATGCCCCTGCTGAAATTACAATGACAAATAGAACAGTTGAAAAAGCACGGTTGTTTGCGGAAGAAAACGGATGCAATTTTTGCGAATCAAATAAAGAGGCGATAGATGGAGCCGATTTTGTTTTCCTTGCCGTGAAGCCACAGTGCTTGGAAGACGTTTTTTCTGAAATCAATGAGAGCCTTGAACAAACGCAAGTTGTTGTTTCTATGGCTGCGGGGGTGCCCCTTGAAAAATTGCAGTCTCTTTCTCCAAAAGCACGGTTTATCAGAATAATGCCAAATGTCGGCGCGCAAGTTGGTCAGGGAATGACGGCGTTTTGCTGCGCAAAAAATATTCTGGGTCTTGAAAAGCCGTTGCTTAGAGACATTTTGTCTCCCACTGGATTTGTTGAAGAAATTCCAGAAAGCCTTATGGATTGTGTGACGGCAGTGAGCGGTTCTTCCCCTGCGTTTGTGTTTTTGTTTATAGAGGCGCTTGCGGATGCGGCGGTTCGATGCGGAATGAGTCGTGCCCAAAGCTATGTATTTGCCGCCCAAACAGTGAAGGGGGCAGCCTCTCTTGTTCTTGAGACAGGAAAACATCCCGCTGTTTTAAAGGATTCCGTTTGTTCTCCAGCTGGAACGACAATCGAGGGGGTCGCGGCTCTTGAGGCAAATGGATTCCGTTCTGCAGTGATAGAAGCGGTTGTAAAGTCGTATAAACAATCCTTGTCGATGTGATAGTGATGTGCAGGTGTTTTTTTCGTGCTGAACTCATGTTTCGTCTGAAAATAAACATTGATTTTCTATAAAAATATAGGTACTATTGAAAGAGATCAAACAAGTTGATTATGCTTGGATAAGAGGTTACATTATGGCAAGAAGAGTTATGTTAAGCAGATTGGTACAGGCTAAAATTGAATTGGGCAAAGACGAAATTATTCGTTCGCTATGGGATAAAGAGCAGCAAAAATGGTATTTCTCTGTTGTTGATTTTATTGGGGTTATCACAAAATCAAAGGATCCGTTTGACACTATGAAGAAAATTAGAAAGCGAGAAAGAGATTTAGGTCACTTTTGGAAAGAAATAACAACTCTTCTTCCATATAAGACCGTTGGCGGTGTTCAAGATTTGATTTTTTCGGATACAAAAGGCATTTTACGAATACTACAGGCTATTCCGTCTAGAAGCGCAGAGATTATAAAACGATGGATTGCAAGTTTTGCGAGCGCAGCAATATATGGATTAACAAAAGAGAATCAAGAAGTGGATATTGCAAGTGTGTATAACGATCCTCAATTTGCGGAGTTGACGCAAAAAGTTACGGAAATAAAACGAAACCTTGAAGAGCAAGTAAAAAAGGAAAGCAATGGCTGAAAGTAAAGAAATCCCCGCCAGCAACGGCGATTCGATAACTATGGAAATAGAAATACCTCCAGAGTGTTGTGTTGTTTTTTATAATGACGACAGCACAACAAAAGAATTCGTTGTGGATGTGCTTGAATCAGTTTTTGGCAAGGGAACTCAGGAAGCGTATTTTTTGATGGAAAAAATTCATAACGAGGGTGCTGCTGTTGTTGGCGTTTACACTTATGATATTGCGGCGACGAGAGCGGCGATTACAATGACTCGGGCAAAAAAGGAAGGCTTTCCATTGAAAGTTGAGGTTCGGAAATGAGAATAAGCAGATTGCTCGGAAATGCCATCTCTTCTGCCCTTGCTTATGCACGGCGTTGCCGCCACGACTTTCTTACTCCCGAGCATATTCTTTTTACTGCTCTTGATGTTGACCTTGTTCGTGAAACTTTTGAACACTGTGGTGCAGATCCAAACAAATTGAAAAGAGATGTGCAATCCTTTCTAGATTCAAAAGTCCCTATCCGTTCTATAACCGAGTCCCCAAATAAACCTATAGAAGAAACGATAGGTTTTCAGTCTGTTATGAACAGAGCGGTTTTTCATTGCGTTGAAGTCAATAGAACCATCGTTGATTTAGCGGATGTCCTTTTGAGTATGTTCGATGAAAAGAAAAATTACTGCTCTTATTATATGCGCTTATATGGTGTTCAAAGGACAACATTAAATCTTGTTACAACTCAAATCAAACGGCGAATGCAAGAGGAATCCGAGGATGCCTTTGAACAGGAAGAGGAGCGGCCTCTTGAATCGAGAAATAATCAAAAGTCATCTTTAAAGCGATTCTGCACGGATATGACGCAAACTGCTTTGAACGGAAAATACGATGTGCTTATCGGGCGTGATGAGGAGATAGAAAGAACAATACAAGTGCTTTGTCGTCGTATGAAAAACAACCCTTTGTATGTGGGAGATGCAGGTGTTGGAAAAACGGCCATTATAAAAGGGCTTGTTCAACGCATCATTTCTGGCAATGTCCCTGATGCGTTGAGAGGATGTCATATTTTCAGTTTTGATGTTGGACTTGCACTTGCAGGGGCGAAATATCGAGGGGATTTTGAGGAGCGTGTTCGTGGCGTTATTGACGAGCTCATTTCTCGTGGAGATGCGATTCTTTTTATTGATGAAATTCATACAATCATAGGAACAGGAAGCGGAAGCACCAGTTCCAATATGGATGTGGCGAGTCTTTTAAAGCCTGTGCTTACCGAGGGAAAAATACGCGTTATTGGTTCAACAACTTTTGAGGAGTATGCAAAGAATTTTGAAAAGGATAGGGCGCTTTTACGGCGGTTTCAAAAGATTGATATAAACGAGCCAAGCCGCAATGAAGCGGTGCGGATTTTGCGAGGGCTTTCTCCTGCATACGAGCGTTTCCATGGGGTAAAATACTACAAGGCGGCGTTGCGAGCTGCGGTAGACCTTTCAATACAGTATCTTCCTGACCGAATGCTTCCTGATAAAGCGATTGATGTGATAGACGAAGCAGGCGTGTACTGCAAAATTCATAGCAAAAAGAAGCAAGCGAACCAAATTCTCGTTACCGTGCCGATAGTGCGCAAAGTTATTTCCAAGATGGCACATATTCCTGTTGAATTGATTTCAGACAATGAAAAAACACAGTTGCGAGATTTGAAGTCTACGCTTGAAAAGCAGATTTTTGGGCAGGATGCGGCGATTGATGCAGTTGTGAACGCGGTGAAAAAGGCTCGTGCGGGGTTGAAAAATCCGCAAAAACCAGACGCGACATTTTTGTTTGTGGGACCAACGGGAGTGGGGAAAACAGAGCTTGCGCGATGTCTTGCGGAGAATTTGGGTCAGCCGTTGCTTCGTTTTGATATGAGCGAATATCAGGAAAAGCATACGGTCAGTCGATTGATAGGCTCTCCTGCAGGCTATGTTGGATATGAAGAAGGCGGAGTCTTGACGGACAGCATTAGAAAGAATCCTCACTCTGTTGTCTTGTTTGATGAAATCGAAAAGGCGCATTCCGATATTTTTAATATTTTTCTTCAAGTGATGGACTATGGATTTTTGACGGATAACAAGGGGCGAAAAGCAGATTTTAGAAACTGCATCATAATTATGACGAGCAATGCAGGCGCACGTGATTTGGAAAAGCCTTTGGTAGGTTTTTCATCGACTTTTTTAGACGATGAAGGGATTTCCGATTCTTCTGCAGAAATCTCGATGAGGGATGCTGTCGAAAAAGAATTTTCACCTGAATTTAGAAATCGTCTTGATGCGGTTATCCCGTTTTCCCATCTGAAAAAAGAGGTGATTGTCTCTGTGGTTTCAAAAGAGTGTTCAAAAATTGCCGAGCGTCTTTTCGAAAAAAAGGTACGGTTAGCCGTTACCATTGAATGCAAGGAATTTTTAGCAAAAAAAGGGTATTCACATACATTTGGCGCAAGAAACATAAGTCGTGTGGTTGAGGAAAAAATAGCCACCCCGCTTGTTGACGAAGTGCTTTTTGGCAGGCTTGTGCACGGTGGAACTGTAATTGCTGACTGTGAAAATGAAGAGGTTGCATTTCATTTTGGAAGCAAATATGTTTCAAATTCCACTATTACCCATTTGAAAAGCTTGTGCTACGAGTAGTTGTATTTGCTTGAGCGGCTGAACAGACAAATGACAGTTGAACGAGCGTGGATATGCACGAACTACATATTGCATAAATTGCGTTTTTACAATAAAATAGATGTGTTTATTAAAGATATAAATAAACAATTAAAAATTTGGAGGCATATATGTCACTTAAGAAAACCTTTTCGAAGGATAAGAAGAAGTGCAATGTAACGTTTACGGTTACTGCTGAAGCGGCGCAAGGTGCAAAAAAAGTAAATATCGCTGGGGATTTTAATAGTTGGAGCAGCACAGACACCCCTTTAACTCGTGGAAAGAACGGTGATTTTTCTGTAAAAATATCGCTTGATGTTAATAAAGAATATCAGTTCCGCTATTTGCTTGATGGATACAAATGGGAGAACGATTGGAAGGCGGATAAGTATGTCCCAGCTCCTTATTCTAACGCTGACAATTCTGTAGTTGTGACAAACATTGACTAAAAATAAAAACGGCTTGTTGTGGGAGGCCGTTTTTTATTTTTAGAAGGGTTTTTACTCCGATGCTCTGTGTCGGGGTTGTTTATCTCTCTCTTCATCTTCTTTTTTTTAAATCAACTGGGAACATGAATTACTTCTCGAGGCTTTGAACCGTTTGCAGGGCCGACAATTCCTCGTTCTTCCATTTCTTCAACTAATCGAGCGGCTCTGTTATAGCCTATTTTCAGTCGCCGTTGTATGTATGATGCGCTTGCTTTTCCTGCTTGAATGACAATATCTAAGGCTTGGTCATACAGAGGATCTGGTCCATCATTGAAAAGGCTGGGGTTATACTCTTCACCGTCATCGTCATCAACGAAAATCTCATCGTCAATATATTCGGGACTTCCCAAAGTCTTTACATACTCAACGACATTTTCAACATCCTGATCGCTTACAAAAGTTCCTTGTATTCTCACGGGGAATGGGTCGACTGCGCTTGCATAAAGCATATCTCCCTTTCCTAAAAGCATTTCCGCACCCACTTGATCTATGATAATGCGGCTGTCCATTTTTGAGGCAACCATAAATGCAATTCTCGTTGGAATGTTTGCCTTGATAAGACCTGTAATAACATCAATTGAAGGGCGTTGCGTTGCAAGCACAAGGTGGATTCCTACGGCACGGCTCATTGCGGCAAGACGAGATATAGTTGATTCGAGCTCTTTTCCTGTTGTCGCCATTAAATCTGCAAATTCATCGATAATTACAACAATGTAGGGCAATTTTTCGGTGCACACATTTCTTTCATCTATTCGTCGGTTATAACTTGCTATGTCACGAACGCCCATAGCGTCTAAAAGCGCATACCGTCTTTCCATTTCGCAGAGACAATATTGAAGCGATTGAAGAGCGCGCTTTGGTTCCGTGATTACAGGAGTGAGCAAATGGGGGATGTCATTGTACAGTTTTAACTCAACGACTTTTGGATCTATGAGAATCAGCTTGACTTGCTGTGGAGAACGCTTGTACAAAATCGAAAGAATCATCGAGTTCACGCATACGGATTTTCCCGCGCCCGTTGCGCCTGCAATTAACATATGAGGCGTTTTTACCAAATCCAATACCTGCGGTTTTCCGAGAATATCTTTTCCCAAAACGACAGGAACGGCCATTTTTTCAAATTCGCTCAGCTTTTGTTCTATCATTTCACGGAAACTAACAATAGAGCGGTTTTTATTCGGCACTTCAATTCCAACTGCCGCGCGTCCAGGAATTGGAGCGACAATTCTGACAGAACTTGCGGCGAGATTCAATGCAATGTTGTCTTGCAAAGTGACGATTTTGCTTAATTTCACGCCAGGCGCGGGAGACAGTTCAAACATTGTTACGACAGGGCCTTTTTTTATGCCGATAATTTCTGCCTCAATGCCAAATTGGTTTAAAGTCCCCTTTAGTTTTATGGAGTCTGCTTTTGTCTCCTCGTCTATAATCCAATATTGGTCGTCTGCATACTGCTCTAAAAGAGATGTTGGAATTATATACGGTCCTTTTGGAGCTGCACGATTTGATTGTGGTGGAAGTATGTTTTTATGTAAAGTGACTTCTTCCATTGGTCTTGAGACTGCAGCTTCTCTTTCCTCCTGCTCATCACTCAATACATATTCTGTGTCGTTTTCACTGCCACGATATTCTAATTCTTCGCTGGAATCCGCAATCGCGCTGTTATTTTCTGTTTCAGCGTCTTCTTCTGGCATGGCAAATGTATATTTTCTACCGTCAAGTTCATTACGAATATCCTCTTCCATAATGTCAAACACAGTAGGAGCAGTTGAAAGGGACTTTTGTTCATACAGATTTACTGTTTCGACAATTTCAGAGCTAGGGTCATTTATTTTTTCGTTTTTTTTTAAGCCCTCGTCTTCGTCTGAACCTTGGCGAGTTGAGGTCATTGAATCAAATTCATCCAGCTCGTCATCATCGTAATCATATAAATCATCGATGGTATCGCCGTATAAATAATCAGTGTCGTCCTCCTCATTTTCAATACCGTTTTCTACTTCAACTTCATTCTCTGTTCTAGTTCCATCTACGGATTCGTTTTTATTTTCTCCTTCTGTTTCGTTTTCCTTTTGAAAAGAATGTGGCGATGCGTTTGCCATTTCACTTTCCATTTTATTTTCAGAAGATTTGTTTCCTGCTTGAGCCATAATTTCATCAGTTTCAGGCCATTCAAGAAGGTCTTTGCTTACGGGTATCTGTTCATCTCCTTTGTTAACGGAGTCTTCTTCCTTGTCGCCTTCAACTTCAGCATCGCTATCATTCTGTTCAATTTCATCTTCCGCTCTGTCAACAAGGTCGTCAAAATTGGTCAGAGAGGCGTATTCTTCTTGGGTAATCAAGGAGGCAGGACTGAGCACATAATCGTCATCGGCATCCGCATTTGCGTTCACATTGTTTTCAGAGGCGTTATTTTCAAAGGTTTTGCTTTGTTCATCTTCGACATTGTTGCTTTTTACTTCTTTTTCCGTATCAGTCTTTTGCTGTGTGTCCGCAAAAATGCTTTCTAGTCCTGTTTTATAAATATCTTCGACTTCTTTTTTGTCTTCCTCGTCGGAATCGTTTATGTCACTGTTATCTGCGGCATCGTGACTATGGATAATGTCAATATTATCAAAGACGCCTTCAAACGGATCGTCCTCTTCGTCTTTCGAGCTTTCAGTTTCAGTGTCTTGCGATACATCGCTTTCGCTCTGTTTTACGAGGGGGGCTTGTTGCTTTTCCTGTGTTGCTTCTTGGGTATTTTCGTCAGCATTGTTCTCTATGCTGGTATTATCTTCCTCATCGGTTTCAGATGTGTTTTGTTCCGTTTTTTGCATTTTTTTCTTTGTGTTTTTAGCGGAAGATTGCCCTGTCATTCTGTCGGCAATGACACCAACCCCAAGAAATTCAATTACCACCAACATCAAGCCAATGATAGCGGCGAGCACAATTTTTATAATGTCATATTCTGTAGTGCTTTGCGATTGTATCGCGCGACAAATTTTCTCTACAATAACGGATGTGAAAAAAGGAATCACCGCGGTTAAAAGGCGCATTGATTTTCGCACTGTCCATCGGGACGCAAAGCAGCTTAGTGCCGCTACAAACAGAAATGAAGGAATTAGAATGCTTGAAAATCCATAGACAGAGACAAGCATGTCTCCCAATCTGTAAAAAACATTGTCCCTTCCAGGACCAAATGCGCCAAAATCAAGAGGTTGTAAAATTAAAGCAATTGAAAAAAACGCCGCAAGTAACAAAAGCACAGTTCCAACGGCTACATTTTGTTTGTTTGACAGTTTCATAATTCAAGTATCGGAGTTTTCTTTAAGTGAATTGAGCCAAAATTTCGAGTTTTATACTTTCTAAACTCCGTATTGCTCGTAATATGCATCCATTTCTGCTTTTATTTCTTTGGTGATGATTTTTTTGTCGCCATTTGTGTAGAGCGCCTCAATGACATCCGCCATAGAGACAATCGCACGCGCGGGAAAACCATATTTTTGTGTAATCGATTCCAGCGCGCTTTTCGTTGTGTCCGCTCCTTTTTCCATTCGATTCAGACTGACGATTTCCCCAACTATTTTTATTGCTCCAGGCGTTGTTTCCTTCGCCTTTATTTTTGGATATGTTTCATCGATGGATTTTCCGCTTGTGGTCACATCCTCAATGATAACGATGCGGTCTCCGTCTTTTATGTTGTAGCCAAGAAGCGCACCTTTATCCGCGCCGTGGTCTTTTTCTTCCTTTCTATCGGAGCAATACTTTATTTCTTTTCCATATAGTTCAGAATAGGCGATTGTTGTGGCGACTGCGAGTGGAATGCCTTTGTAGGCAGGTCCAAAAAGGACATCAAAATCATCTCCAAAATTCTCATGAACTGCCTGTGCATAGAATTTTCCCAATTTTAAAAGCTGTGTTCCAGTGATATACGCTCCTGCATTCATAAAAAACGGAGATTGCCTTCCGCTTTTTAATGTGAATGAGCCGAATTTTAAAACATCGCACTCCACCATAAAGTGTATAAAGTCTTTTTTATACTGTTGCATAATAGCCTCCAATAAACGGATTTAAATTACGTCTTTTTAGTCAACCTTGTTTGTTGTGTAACGCTTTGCGTTTTCAGCAATGGCGGCGGTCAAAATTTCATCTATTTTTTCAGTCATGCGCTTTGCCGCGATAGCCTCAGGCATATCGCTATAGTCGTCAATCTTGATTTCTTCCAGCATCAAGAAGTCATAGACGAATTTTTCCGTGTGATTATATGACCAAAATGGATCGTGTTTTCCAAGACCGTATTTATCGTTTCCTCCAACTAAAATCGGTTGGATATCACATTTTGCATAATATGCGATGCGAGCCGCACCTTTTTTCAATGGGTTTTTCCCATGTCGGGGCGTTCTCGTTCCCTCTGGAAATATTATGACATTATTTCCTTTATCTATGGTAGCTTTGCATAGTTTACAGAGCTCATCAAAATCCAAGGTGTTCACTATATAGCATTGCCGTATAACGCCTGCAAGAGGAGTTTTTGTGAGACCTCCTCGAACAATGCAGTTTGCGTTTGGAACGAGGGCCATAATAAACACGAAGTCCAGCATAGACGGATGGTTTGCCACGAGAATTTTTCCATGGAGATTATTAAATTTCTCACGGTCATTCGCAATTAGTTTTGCCACTCGGATTTTTTCCATCATACTGATAAACGAACGGAATGTCCATGAAACGAATTTTCTTGCTTTCACTTGAAATTCCTCGTTTGAATGAACGCCGATTCTGAGCCATGGAAAAACAAAGACTGCCAAAATAATGCTTCCCACTCCAAAGTATGCATAGCAAAACAATTTTGCAAAGCAACGGTAGCCATGTAAAAAATGATTTGTGATTTTCGGCAGCTCGTTGTGGTTGTATTTTTTATAAATTTCTTTTTTGGATTTTTTCATACTTTCTCCTAATTGAGGTTTTTCCAAAATTGCAATTTTCTAGTCGGTTTTGGAAATGAAGCGCGCAAAACAGGAGGCGCAATCACTATCAACAAAACTTGTTAAAGATATGTTAGGTTGCGTTACTTCTCCTGTATGTAAGTCCAATATGCATGCAAGGGCCATTGCTTTGTTGTCATCTTCTTGCGCCACACCGTATTCATCTGGGATATGTTCATCTGCATACACTAAAATTATTTTTTCGTCCACACCGCACAGAAGAGGTGCAGAGGCGGCTTTTAATGCATCTAAAAAATTGCTTTTTGATGGATATATTACAGAATAGCCTGCCTTTAGTTTTAATGCAATGCTTGCTGCCGCAATTGGAGTGTTGAATACGCTCAAACTAAATGCTGCGGGCAAAATCTCAGAATCTTCTATAATTCCTTGATTTATTGTGAACTCTCGTTTTATCTCTCCACGAAACGAAATAAAAACCTGCTTGTAGTGTGTCGCTTCAGGTACGTCTTCAAGCAAATCGTGCAGCACTTGTATTGTCATTTTTGTTATTTGACTTAAACGGCGGCGAAAAAGTGGGTCGACGAATTCCAGTTTTGGCGCACCCGTTGGTTCTTCGGGGATATATGTGTGTATATGAGAAACAAAAACATCGGTTATATCTTTCATAATTCACCTGTTTTGCATTTTTGCGCTTTATTTTTTCCTAAAAACCAAAAGCGAATAGGCGTTTGAGCCAAGATTATGATGCGCGGTTTTCAACTCAAAACCTGCCTTGCCAATTGCGTTAACCAATTCCTCGTAGCGATACATTTTGCTGTTTCCATTTGCAATGCAGGTAAAATAAAGAGAAGTCGCCATCAAAGAATATGCGCTTGCCTCAAAGCGTTGTTTGTCCCACAGCGGCTCAAGCACATACACATTTGTGTTTTCATTTGCCGCTTCATACACTTTTTTCAGAATTTTTGTCACTTGGTGAAGGCTAAAGCAGTCTAAGAATTGGCTCATCCAAACAGCGTCTGGATTTTGTGGCAGTTTCGTTTCGTCAGAAAGGATATTGCCTGTGCAGAAGCCAATTCTTTTTTCAAAACCTGCCTTCGCAGCGTTTTTTTTAGCGACGGCGGTCTGTCCTGGCAAATCCACGATTGTCATTTGTACATCGGGATTATAATTACAACAGGCAATCGACCATTTTGCCGTGTTCCCCCCAATATCAACGATGGTCTTTGGTTTTTCAGCAAAAACGATGGGCAACGCCTCTGGAAACGCAATGTCACTGTAAAAATGGTCGAATTCAAACCACGACTGTTTCGCTTTTTCAGGTAATGTTGAAAGCGCTTCATACACGGTGGTCCATTGCTCGCCAAAAACCTTCAATCCCTCGGGTTTTCCGTTTTTTATTGAGTCAAGCAAATCAAACGCGCCTTTGTAGCAAATATCATTTGTAAAATTGAAATTCACTTTTGTTAAATCATCTTCAAGGAGCATCCATCCTATTTTTCCCAAAACAAATTTTTCAGTTTCCGCAGAGGAAGAGTCTGCCGTCAGTTTTATCACATTCATTCCGAGAGCCATTTCACACAGAACGCCAACTCCATATTCCGACACGCCGCATCTTTGCGCGAGCTGTGCACGACTGATTCCGTTTTCACCCGCATTATCAATTTCACGCAATATTTCCGTTTCTATCATCGCGCGAATAGCCTGAAATGCAAGCGGCGCGAATGCAATTTTTTGCGCTTCAAATTTAGCATCAACAGCGCGAATGCTGTCAGCTTTGTATTTTTCAATAGTGAAAAAAGATGAATCCATAATTACCTCAAAAAGTGTATATGTAGATTATATGGTATAAGATTTTTAAAAGCAATAATAAATATGTTGACTTTTTTTTATGACATTAGTATATTCTTCATATGATTATTGGTTTAAGAGTTTAAACGAATAAGCAAATAAACATTTAGAGGTGAATCATTTATGAAATCCTTTCTAAAGCATCCTTGGCTTGTCATAGTCGTTTGTTTTTTGCTTACCGTTGGTCTTGCGATTCCACTGTGTTCGATTTCTATTGAAAATACAGTGCGCCGCTACATGCCAACGAACAGCGACTCCTATAAGCGACTGATTGAGACCGAGGAGCAATTTGGCAGTATGGTTAGCATTGGCGTTTCTTTGGAAACAGAAGGAGAGACAATTCTAACCCCTGAGTATGTTTCAGTTATTAGAAATATAACTGAAAAAGTTGAAAATCTTGACGGCGTTGAATCCGTTGATTCTATCGGAAACATTGATTTTGTTTATTCACTTGACGGTGGGCTTGCCGCGGGTTCTCTTATTGACGATGATTATGCAGGGACAAGCGCCGATATGAAAAAAATCAAGGGAAAAATCATCGACTGGCAGGAGATGTACAACCGTGTCATTATTGATGATAGCTTTAAGGCGGCGCAAATTGCCACGACCGTTGATTCCTCGCTCGGTTCAAAAGAGTTGATTTCGCTTTTACACCAAATTCAAGACATTTCAGAAAATGAGATTCAAGGCACAAATCTTTCAGTCCGTTATTATGGGGATGCTGTTTTAAGTGACAACGCAAGCGAATATATGTTGAGCGACCTTGTGCGTTTGATTCCTCTTGTCGTTCTTGTGGTTCTTGTTTCCTTGTATTTCTCGTTCCACACCATTCCAGGAACACTTTTGCCATTGATTTCAGTTTTGATGGCTACTGTTTGGACATGCGGACTTATGGCGATTTTCGATGTGACGTTCACCATCGTTGCCAGCGTCATTCCTGTTGCTTTGATTGCCTGTGGAAGTGCATACGGCATCCATGTTATCACTCATTACTATGCGTTCCTTGATAAAGTTGAAGGGGAGATGACAAAAGAAAAGCACCTAGAAGCAATTTGCGCTGGTCTGAAAGATGTGTGGATGGCTGTTCTGCTTGCGGCGATTACCACTGTTGCAGGATTCATCTCGCTGGTCACCAGCCCCATAAACCCTCTCAAAAGCTTTGCAGTTTTCACAGCGCTTGGAATTGTATTCTCGCTTCTTCTTTCAATTACGTTTATTCCTGCTATGCTTTATGCAACCCCGCTTAAACGAGTTGGAAAAAGAGTAAAAAGCAAAAAAGGGTTTTCTGCTCGTATTAAAAGAAAGATTCAGAGAGAACTGGAGAGACGAAGCGGCGCGACTGTTGAAGAGGCAAATGGTAAGACACTATATAGCATTTACCATTTCTTTACAGGTACAAAATCACGCCTTGTTGTGTTTTCAATAGCGATTATCGCGCTTTCTGCATGGGGGGTGAGCCGTCTTGTCATCGACACATCTTTAGTGAACTATTTCCCACCAAACAGCAAATTCCGCACGGATGTTGATTATGTGGACAAAAATTTTGCAGGAACGAACAGCCTTTACTTCGTTGTTTCTGGCGAAGAGAAAGGGGCGATGACAAATCCTGAAATTCTAAAGGCAGTTGATGATATGCAAACATATCTTGATGAAAAATACGATGGAATTGGAAAGGCTGTTTCCTTCACAACATTTATAAAGAGAATGAATCAAGTTATGCATACGCCGATGCTTGAAGCAAATGTCAGTATGTCTGACTCCTACAGTTTTGATGGTGATTATACCGAGGACGATTGGGGCGATTCCGATGATTGGGGAGACGATGGTTGGGGTGCCTCCGATGATTGGGAGAGCGATGACTCTGAAGCCGATAATGTTGCAGAAGAGAAAGCGTGGATTGACCCGAACATTGAATATGCAAAAACCTTAAACAGCCAAATTACTGTTCAAGAGGCATTGCAGCTCTTCGCTGATGCATACTCTGCCGCTGGTGGAAAAAATGCCACTGTTGAAAAAATGACCACCGAATTGGAAAAGGCTCTGAATTTCAATGGAAGCGCATATTATGAGATTCCATACGACTTGGATAAATATCCTGCCTCAACGCGAGAGGGGCTGTCAAATTTGGTGAGTCAGTATCTGCTTTTATATGGAGGTTCCCTTGACAGATTCAGCGATGACCCGCTTGCTCCGCAGACAATACGAATGCAAATGCAGCTTCGTTCTCACAGCACATCAGAAACAAAGATGATTATAGATGATGCAAAAGCGTATGCAGCAAAATATTTTCCAGAAGGATACACAATTGAAGCAACGGGAAACGGAGAGATGGAGCTTTCTATGAGCGATATGGTTATTTCAAGTCAGTTTACCAGCATTTTGTTCTCAATTGCTCTTGTGTTCTTGATTATTGCGATTTCCTTCAAATCTCCGATTGCAGGTATTCTTGGCGCGCTCCCTCTTGCTTTCACAATCATATTAAACTATATGGTTATGGGACTTGCAGGAATCCATCTTGACCTTGTGACAAGCATAATTGCCTCTGTGGCTATTGGCGTTGGCATTGACTATACGATTCACTTTATGGAGAGTTACAAAGCGCTTCGACAAAACAGCAAAAATGTTGAGGATGTTACGCTCAAAACATTTGCCGTTTCAGGACATGGCATTGTGACAAACGCGCTTGCTGTTGGCTTGGGATTCTTGGTTCTCGTATTCTCAAAGTTCGAGATTTTACGATACATTGGAGTTCTTGCGGCAACGGTTATGTTCTCAAGCTCCTTTCTTGCGATGACTATCATTCCAGGCGTGCTCAATGCGTTCGACCCGAAATTTATGCAGTCAAAAGAGGAGCGGGAGCAGAACAAGGTGGAGGACTTGACACCAGTGACTGATGACAAGGAATAATTAAATAGAAAGGGGGAAAGTCTTCCCTCGCTCCAGCCTGTTAAAGAGAAACGGTATACAGTTTTTGCGCTCGCGAGAAAACTGTAAAACGACCTTTGAGGCACAGAAAATGAAGTTATGGTCGTTCCTACCCTTTCTAGCTGAGAGACCCCACAACGCCCCGTTAGAAAGGTGGGAAACTACAGTTGGCAGAAAAATGGTTTACGGATAGTCGGAAAATAGAGTTTATAAAATTATTTGTTTAGGCTTAATTTCGAGTTTTATGATTATTCAAAAAAAACATTCGCGAAGGAGTAGGGAAGAAGGCAAAATCGCTCTGATTGCGGTCGCTGCGGTAGCAGCGAGTGGATAATCCTTGCCGAAATCAGCGCGAGGGGCTATGTTGACCGCTAGATTTTTTTCACCAATATTTGTTTCTGAAAGGTCAACTCGCAGTTTTGCTTGCAAAACTGCCAGGCGAACTTGTTCGCCCCTTCACTGCGACTGGAAGAATGTTTTTTATCGATTTTACAAAAAGTCGAAATTAAGCCGCTTAAGGAGAATATTATGAAACTTACAAAAAAAGTGATGGTTGCCGCTGGTGCAATGGTGATTGGTGGTGCGCTGTTTGCGCTTGATGGACGAGAGGTTATGCAAAACGCGGATGATGTTAAAAAGCCAAGTTTTACTCGCGCCCAAGTGCAGATGATTTTGATTGAAAAAAGCGGAGCGAAAGAAGTTCGTGTCATTGATGAATGGGGCAAGGAAGAGGAGGGCAGCTCTACAATCGTTATGCAGTTCAATAGCCCTGCAAGCGTGAAAGGAACACGCTTTAGCCAAAAGACAAACGATGGCAAGCCCGATGAAAAGTATATCTTCCTGCCAGATGTAGGAACTGTTCGCCCAGTAGCCGCAAGTCAGGGAAGTCAGTCTTTTATGGGTTCTGACGCAACTTATGACGATATGTCCACCCGCGAAGTTGATGAAGACACTCACGAATTGCTTGCTGAAACAGAAGCGAAAAACGGTTACGCAAACTGCGCAAAAGTAAAGTCCACTCCAAAAGACCCAAAAAGCAGCCAGTATTCATACAGAATTTCTTGGGTTGACAAAGAAACATGGGTTCCCGTTTTTGTTGAAATGTATAACAAAAAAGGAAATCTGTGCAAAACGCTTGAAGTGAAAAACTTGAAGGTGATAAAAGGTTATCCTACTCCTCTTGAAAATGAATTGACAAACACTGAAACAGGACACAAAACACAGCTTGTTATGTCGGAGGAACGATTGAAGTTCGATGAGCCCATAAATCCAGCGTATTTTTCAAAAGGCTTCTTGCAGAACGGAAAGGTTTCAAAGTGATAACGCAACTTTTTCAAAGATGCGTTGTTTGTGGTTTCGTTTCCAGTTTTGTACGCTACGCTAGCAAAACTGGCTAGATGGCTTGAGAAATGTATTTGCCAAAATGTCATTGAGAGTATTTCTTGCAGAGTGCGCTTTCGAAGCGATTTTATCAACTCGGAGAAGTTTGTAAAACTTCATAAGATTCTTCGCTTGCTCGCACATAAGCAGACTCGCAATGACGAAAAAAATGGCACGGCGGGCGTTGAAAACATCTTCGCCTACTTTCACTACTGAAAAATTATTATAGAGGATAAAAAATGCTTAAGAAATCTTTTTTAGCATTGCTGCTCGCCCTGATTGCGACAGTTGGAATGTTTGCGCAGGAAGATGATTGGGGCGATTCTTCTGATTGGGGAGATGACTCAACGGCAAGTTCAAGCGGAGAAAGTGCGGGCGGTGGATTTTGGGACAGATTCAGTGTTACTGGTTCTGCAGAGCTTGGCGGAAGAGTGTATTTTGATGCAAGCGCAAGCGAGGCGGGAAAAACCACAGTAACTGCGATTCCTGAAGCGGAAGTCGGATTGAATTATGAAGGCGACTCCACTAATTTCAATGTACAGATAAATCTTTCAGAGCGCACCTTGCTGCACAACAAAATGGATATTCTTGATGAATTCCACGCGGATTTGTTTTTGGGCGACTTTGTTTTGAGTGCGGGAAAAATGAAGGTGGTGTGGGGAAAGGGTGACAAACTGCATGTCCTTGACAATTTCAATGCCAATGATTACACGGACTTTTTAATTCCCGATTACCTTGACCGCCGCGCGGGCGAATATATGTTTCGTGTGCAATACAACGCACCGCGCATTTTCCGCCTTGAAGGAATTTGGACTCCTGTCATGAGAAGTGAAGTGTATGCGGAAAATGGAAAATGGGTTCCAGCACAGGTAGGGAAACTTACAGAGGCAGTGACAAAAATGGGAGGCGCGGAGGTTGGAGAGGCACTGTCGGAGAAGGACAAGGCATTTGCAGCGTTAAGTGCACTTTCAAACGCCAATCCCGCTGACCCAGCAAAAATACAAACCGCTAAAGATGCTTATGAAGTTGCTGCTACTAACTATCTCACTCTTTTAAATCGGGCGAATTCGCTTTCTGCAGATTCCCTGTATCCTAACACAAACCAGTTGAAATACGGGCAGTTTGGATTCTATGGCAATTTTAGTTTTGGCGTGGTGGATTTAGGTGTTTCCTATTATAACGGACACTACAAGCAGGTGAGCACAGATTACACAAAACTAACCTCTCTTTCCACAGTTACCGATGCCTTGCATTACGACAAACTGCAAGTTTTTGGACTTGATATTCAAGGGGCGGCAGGACCGTTCACATTGCGCGGAGAATTTGGCTATAATCTCACTAATGACAATGGCGGAGATGACCCATGGGTTCACAACAACAGCATTTCATACTTGGCGGGATTTGACGTGGGCATTCCACTGCACAACTTGAACTTGAATGTGCAGGCAACAGGAAATTTTGTCTTGCACAAAGATGAAATCGAGGGTAGCGTATTTGAACCTTATGATGTAGATTACGACCCAACTGGCAAATACAGCAACAACAAGCTTGTCGTTCAGTTGAAAGACACATTCTACTATGAAAAAATCGAGATTCTTGTAAAAGCAATCTACGGTTTTGAAAGAGAAGACTTGGTTTTGTTGCCAGAAGTTTCTTACAAAATCAGAGACGGATGGAAGGCAAAACTTTCTGGAATGTACATCCACAACTTTAGGGATGACGAGACGGACAGCGAATTCTACGGCTGGCAAGACAACAGTTTTATTCAGCTTTCTGTGAGCTATGCATTTTAAGATAAGCAAAGCCACATCATAGTGCAATCGTCCTCTCAAATGGGGGCTGTCGAGGCGACTGCAAATTGAATTTCAGTTTGCAGTCGTCTTGCAATTTTTTGCTGGCAAAAACGGTAGGATGACCCTCTTCCATTTCCCTTACAATCGATATGTTTCTCCATATTTTACAGTAGTGACATTGGAAAAGCCATTTTTATGAAGATGGTTTATAAAGAAGGCTTGCGCGTCTTTTTCACCATGAACAAGAAAAATGTTTTTTAGATATTTTGTGTTTATCGATTTTAGCCAATCGGTCATTTCAATGTAGTCCGCATGCGCGCTAAATGCGTTGATTTGTTTTACCTCTGCGTTTATATGATACATATCGCCTAAAATACGAACATCTTTTTCACCATCGCGAATTTTTCGTCCAAGCGTGTTCTCCGCCATATATCCCACGATTAAAATGGTGTTCCGCGCATCTCCAACGCTGTTTGCAAGGTGATACAAAACGCGTCCCGCCTCGCACATCCCATCCGCGCTGATGATAATCATAGGACCTCGTTTTTCATTCAGCATCTTGGATTCCTCCACGCTTGATACAAAAGAAAGCGCACCAAATCCGAATGGATTCTTATGATGCTTTAAAAACGCTTCGTTCACTTCCTCGTCATAACATTCAGGATGAACTCTAAAAACACTTGTCGCATTCACTGCCATTGGAGAGTCAACATAAATAGGGATAGAGGGAATTCGGTTTTGGTCAACTAAAAGATGCAGCTGGAAAATCAATTCCTGCGCTCGTTCGATAGCAAACGAGGGAATGATGATTTTTCCGTTCTTGTCACAAGCCTCATTCACTACTTTTTCAAGTTCATTTATTGCGAATTCCCGATTGTCATGCGTACGGTTTCCATAGGTGCTTTCAAGGACGATGTAATCGGGAGGAGGAAAATAAGTTGCAGGGTCTCGGATGATTGGCTTTTTTTTACGACCAATATCCCCTGTAAATAAAACTCGCTTCTCTTCTGCGCCATCTGCAATGGTGAGATACGCAAACCCAGAGCCGAGAATGTGCCCTGCGTCAAAAAATTCCAACGAGATATTTGGCGCAATGTATGTTTTTCTGTTGTACGAAATCGAGACAATTTGATTCTCCGTTTTTATAACATCTTCTTCATTAAAGAGCGGTTTCCATAAAAATCGCTCGTTTTTTTTCCGTGCTTGCTTTGAAAGATAGCTTGCGTCTCTCGCTTGGATTTTCGCGCTATCCATCATCACCAAATTGGCAATGTCACGAGTGGCAGGAGTTGCATAGATATTGCCATTGTAGCCTTTTTTTGTGAGAACTGGCAAAAGTCCGCAATGGTCATAATGTCCATGGGTCAGCACAACCGCATCAAGTTTTTCCATCGGAACAGAAAAGTTTCGATTTTTTTTATCTGTTTCATCTCGTTTTCCCTGAAATGCTCCGCAGTCAATCATAACTTGACGCTCATTTACTGCAATAATATGCTTTGAGCCAGTCACCTCTTGTGCCGCTCCTAACGAAAATAACTCCACACTCATATCATGCCTCCTGTGTAGCCCGCTAGCGGGCGATGATAAATCGGAAGCCGTTAAAAAAATTGCGAAAGCAATTTTTAGGCTGTCCACATTAAATTCAATACCTATTCTAAAGCCGTTTCGTACAAATAACAAGAAAAATCATTTTTAACCTCTTTTCGTTCACTGTAATTTTTGTGCGAAGCCGTGCAGCCATTGCATTTGTTAGTGCAAAAACTCTTTATTTTATGCTAAAATAACTTTTGAACACAATAAAACACAAGGTAGGTTTTTATGATTTTTTTAATTCTAGCGATTTTATTTGTGGCGTATTTTGTGGCGTTGCAGATTGCAGCCCCTGGCACACTTTTCAGTCTTTTGTTTAATTTTTCAACAGTGTATCTTTTGCTTGCCGCGGTGTGTATCGTTCTTTTTGCATTGAGAAAACGTCACTTGTGGAAAAACGCAAAAAAATCTACAAAGATCGCGATACTTTCTATTTGCGGTGCGGGACTTTTAATTTCTGTTGTAAATCTTGCTTTTATCTGCACCCCAAAACTCGCCGATGGAAGTGAACAATGCGACTATGTGATACTGTTGGGCGGAGGAATAACAAAAGACAAAAAATTAAGTGATGTCGTTCAAAGACGAGTGAAAGCCGCCGCCACCTATTTACAGGCGCATCCAAACGCACTTGTTGTTGTTACGGGCGGACAAGGACCTGCCGCCCCTTGTCCTGAAAGCGATGTTTTAAAACCCGCGCTTGCCGCTTATGGAATAGAAGAAAGCCGAATTCTTGCTGAAAATCAGGCGCGAGACACTATTCAAAATTTTAAATTCTCCGCCGTCTTGCTTTCTGATTACACTGGTTTGTCAATACAGGAAATTTTAGACGCTCCCATTACCATAATTACAAGCGATTTTCACTTGGCGCGCGCACAACGCCTTGCAAAAAGAATGGGATTTTCAAATTTCTGTGGTGTGCAGTCGAAAACCCCTGCTTTTTTCGTGCCAAATGTTTACGCCCGCGAGATTTGTTCATATATAAAGTTGAACTTGCGCATTTTTTTCACCCACGAACCAAAAAAACTTGAAGAACCGACCAACGAGCAGTTTTTGCGCGAGCAAAAATGCGAGACGAGCTTTTACCCGTATTCACTGGAGAAGCAACTCGTGCTCATCCCACGGCTTCAGCACGAAAAATCATATTCCTAGAAAAACACAAAAAATGTTAGAAAAAACAAAATTAAATCCACTCCCGAGGAAATTGATACAAAGCTCGAGAAAGTTCTGGCTGCCTTTCGGCAGTGTTCGCAACGCTACGCTATTAAAATGTGCCCGTCAGTTTTTGTTGCAAACAAAAACTGACGGCGAAAGTCTTGGAATAAAAATGCTCAAACAATGTATCTTCCGTCTCCTCGCGTTCCTTTAATTTTGCTTTCTTTTACAAAATTTTTGCTGTTTCTTTATGTATAATTTTTCATGCTGAAGCCCTCGTGTTCGTCCAATTGCCTATTTACCTGTAACTCGCTAGAATACAATTATGTCAAGAATCCTATGTTTGTGCTTGAGTGCGACATTACAAAGAACAGTATATTTTTCGCTTTTTAAAGACGGAGAGGTGAATCGTTCGGAAAAATACACTCTGCATGCCAGCGGAAAAGCAGTGAATTCTGCGCGGATTTTAAACCAGCTTGAAAAAGACTGTGCAACAGTTTTATGTCCGCTTGGCGAAGCGAATAGTGATTTATTTTTGAATTTAGCAATGCAAGATGACATACGCATAATCCCCATAAAAACACCAGGGAATATCCGCGAATGTTGGACGCTGCTTGACAAAACGAACAAATGCACCACTGAAATTGTGTGCGATGAGCCAGTAGGGGGGCTTGATTTTGCACAGAGCCAGTCAGAATTGCTTGAAGTCCTTGAGAAAGAGTTGAAAAATTACGATGCGTTTTTGTTTGCAGGGAGTTGTCCAAAGTGCTGGAGCGATGGGCTTCCCTCTGTGATTGCAAAAATTGTTTCGAGCAATGAAAAGCCATTTCTTGCGGACTTTTCAGGGAAGAATTTGCGTCGAGTGATAGATGTTTTTCCACCAACAATCATTAAAATAAATGAGAGCGAGTTTTTGGACACATTTAAACTGGGGGATTATTTGAGTGAAACCAAGTTAAAGGGCGCGATTATAGAAAAATCAAAGGAATTGAAAAACAACATTGTTGTGACGCGTGGTAAAAATTCTGTGTACGCCGCGGATTCGGGCAATTTCATTGAGTTTCCTGTTGAAAAAGTCCACGCCGTAAACACAACCGCTTGCGGAGATGCTTTTTCCGCAGGATTTTTGTATGAATATCTCTCTTCTGGCAACTTTTTGGAGTCGTTGGCAAAAGGCACATGGTGCGCCGCCCGCAACGCCGAAAGTGGAACGCCAGGCTCTCTTTTTTAAACGATTTTTTTGTTGACATTGCTTATTGCAAGTATTAGATTTTAGATAGACTAATAAAAAGAGGTTTTATTATGAAAAAAACAGTTGTTTTTCTTGCATTAACATGTCTCGTGGGAATGGCGTTTGCAAAAAATCCACCAAAAGCCGTGCTGGAGGCTGCCCGAAGCGTTGTCCCTGAAAACGCAAAATACAGAAATTTCAAGCAAGACAATGGACACTTTGAAATCACCTTCTTGGACACAGACAAAACAAAATATGAAGTCGAGGTCAATTCACCTGCAAATGAAGTGCTCAAAATAGAAGTTGACCGCATTGCACGCTCCGAAAGCGCGAATGTAGTCTTGACTCAAGAGAACATACAATCCCTCATAGAACAAAAGTTCCCCAATGCAAGTAATATCTTCATAAAACTTGACGATGAGGATGGAAACTTCCATAAATATGAAGTGGAATTCACAACCGACTTGTTCAAGGCAGAAATAAATATAAATCCCGAGACTGGTGCTTTTGGCGACGAGGAATACGAGTATTTTTAATCGCTCGATATGCAAAACACAATATTGTAAATATACGCAAAAAGTGATATATATTTAAAATAACTTCGAGGCGAGGTGAAATTCCTCATCGGCGGTACAGTCCGCAAGCGTTAGCATGACAGGGTGCAATTCCCTGACCGACAGTATAGTCTGGATGGAAGAAGTTTTATGAAATCTCTCTCATTTTACCACTTCCATACATCTCCCTTGAAAAAAAATACTATGTTTATCGCATTTCTATACTATGTTTACAGGAATTATTGAAGAAATCGGGAGTGTTTTAAGCGTTCCTCCGATGGGTAAATCTGGAAAAATCTCAATCAAAGCCAAGGTGGTTTTACATGGCTCAAAAGTTGGCGACAGCATTGCGGTGAATGGCGTTTGCCTGACAATCACCGCAATAGGTGATGGGCGTTTTTGTGCCGATATTATGGCGGAAACCCTTCGCAGAAGCAACTTGGGCTTTTTAAAACCGAACGACACCGTTAATCTTGAGCGAGCATTGGCAGCTGACGGACGATTTGGAGGACACATTGTGAGTGGTCACATAGATGGCATGGGGGTTGTCGGTCGTTTAAAAAATGAAGGGAACGCCACTTGGTTTTATGTGAATACGCCGCCTGAGATTCTGCGCCTTATTGTGGAAAAAGGCAGCGTTGCAATTGATGGCATTAGTTTAACGGTGGCAAGCGTAAGCGAAAGCGATTTTGCGGTGAGTGTCATCCCCCACACAGGAGAAGAAACGACGCTTCTTGGAAAAAAAGCAGGCGATATTGTAAATCTTGAAAACGACATAATCGGAAAATATGTGCAAAAATTACTAGGCGCGAATACAGTGAACAGTCAAGAAGAGAGAGATAAAAAATTTTTGACTTGGCTAGCGGATTAGGAAAAACTTGAAATTAAACCTAATGAAAAATAAAGCGAGGTTTTTATGGCAAACAATTTCAACACCATTGACGAGGCTCTTGAGGATTTGAGGGCTGGAAAAATAATCCTGGTTTCAGACGATGAAAATCGCGAGAACGAGGGTGATATGATTTGCGCCGCACAATTTGCAAGCCAGGACAACATTAACTTTATGGCGACGCACGCAAAGGGGCTGATTTGCACCCCGATGAGCGAAGAAATTGCGCAAAGGCTCTCCCTTTATCCGATGGTTGCGGAAAATACTGACAACCATGAAACCGCCTTTACCGTTTCCATAGACCATATCTCGACAAAAACAGGAATCAGCGCGGCGGAGCGTTCCACTACGATTTTAAAATGCGTTGACGATGATGCAAAGCCTACGGATTTTCGGCGACCAGGGCACGCATTCCCTTTGATTGCAAAAAAAGGCGGGGTGCTTGTGCGAAACGGACACACGGAAGCAACGGTGGATTTATGCCGCCTTGCGGGGCTAAAACAGTGTGGTGTTTGCTGTGAAATTATGGACGATGACGGCACGATGATGAAAACGCCAAAAATTTGGGAGTTGGCAAAAAAATATGGATTTACTTATATAACGATTCGGCAGCTGCAAGACTACTGCCGCATCCACGAAAAGCATGTCATTCAAGAGGCGAAGGCAAAGCTCCCCACAGAAATGGGAGAATTCGATATTTATGGTTATATCAATGACATCACAGGTGAACATCATGTGGCTCTTGTAAAGGGCGACATTGGAGACGGAGAAAACATCCTATGCCGCGTGCACTCCGAGTGCCTGACGGGTGATGTTTTTGGCTCTCAACGATGCGACTGCGGACCGCAATTAAAGGCGGCGATGAAACGCATACATGACGAGGGACAGGGTGTGATTTTATATATGCGGCAGGAAGGAAGAGGGATTGGACTTATCAACAAACTGAAGGCGTATATGCTTCAGGAGGAGGGCTATGATACGGTCGAGGCGAATGTAAAACTCGGATTCAAGCCCGACTTAAGGGAATATTGGATTGGCGCGCAAATTTTAAGCGACCTGGGAATAAAGTCCCTCCGTCTTTTAACGAACAACCCGAACAAAGTCTACGGACTGGACGGTTTTGGGCTGAAAGTTACAAAACGCGAACCCATTGAAATTCCCGCCCAAAAATACGATGCCCGCTACCTAAAGACAAAGCGCGATAAAATGGGACATATCTTTACAGAAATATTATAGAGTAAGACAGCCTAAAAATTGCTTTCGCAATTACATTTGCTTGCGAGCAAATCCAGGGGCGTTGCGGGGGACCGCCCCCGCTAGAAGGGGTAGCGTACAACACAAGGAGTGAGCGGAAAGCCGTGCTTGCACGAGCTTTTCCGAACGACGCAGTGATGGGAGCGAGGGGAAGCCTTTCCCCTCCTCGTATATGATAAAAAGAGGTTTTGTAATATGAAAACAGTGGAAGGAAAACTTGTCGCTTCGGATGGAATGAAAATCGGCATTGTGGCCTCGCGCTTCAATGAAATCATCACGAACAAACTGCTAGGAGGCGCGCTTGACGGACTGATTCGCCACGGCGTTGACGAGAACAACATCACGACATGCTGGGTGCCAGGAGCGTTTGAAATCCCCTTGATTGCCGACAAAATGGCCGCAAGCGGAAAATATGATGCGGTAATCGCCGTGGGCGCGGTCATTCGAGGCTCAACAAGCCACTATGACTATGTTTGCAGTGAAGTTTCAAAGGGCATCGCGCAATCCAGCCTCAAGAATGGAGTTCCTGTTATGTTCGGTGTAATTACAACGGAGAACATCGAGCAGGCAATTGAACGCGCAGGAAGCAAGGCCGGCAACAAGGGCTATGACTGTGCGCTTGGGGCAATTGAAATGGTGAATGTAATCAAGCAATTGTAGCCACCTTGCCATATCAAAAGAACATGCAGAAATTTTACGAGAACGGACTGTCGTTTGAATGCCAACGCTGCTCATTTTGTTGCGGAAACTCGCCGGGCTTTGTCTACCTTTCAAAACGGGATGTAAAAAGCTTGTGCGCGTTCTTCAAGATGAGCGCGGAGGACTTTGAAAAAAAATACTGTCGCTGGGTAACTTACTATGGAGGGGCAAAAGTCCTTGCCCTCCTTGAAAAGTCGAACTATGACTGTGTACTTTGGGAAAACGGTTGTTCCGCCTACAAGGCGCGTCCCATCCAGTGCAGCACCTATCCATTTTGGGATTGGATGCTCGAAACTCCCGAAACATGGAGCGACTGCGCCAGGACATGCCCCGGAATGAACAAAGGAGATCTGCACTCGAAAGATGAAATCGAGGAAAAACGCCGTGCTTATCTGAAAAACACCCCCATCTATGAACGCGACTGGCAGAACATTGCGAAAGAGATTGACGATGAAACGGACAGCAATGAATAAAACGGACATCATGGATGGAAATCATACCCGCGGGTGATAGATTAAAACACGCAAATACAGTACTCTTGAGGAGTCGCCAGGCACAGCGTTGGCGGCATATGGGTTCACGCAGCCATAAAAACAAGGGGGCGCGGAACATAACATCAATGGACATCTTATGTTAAGGAGGAAAAAGACATGAGACGAAATTTTATTCTCGGGGGAAAAGGAGTCGCGGCGGCAGTCCTTGCGGCGGCGCTCTCGCTGCTTTTGCTCGCGGGCTGCCAGACAAGCGACGACCAGCCGCCTGCCGCGGAGACATGCACGGTTACCTTCAACGCGAACGCAGACGGAGACACCGCTGTAACAGGCAAAATGGAGGCGAAAACCGTAACGAAGGGAGGGAAGCTCCCGCTTCCGAAAAACGCCTATACTAGGGGGGGGGTATGAGTTTATAGGCTGGGCAAAAACTCAGGGGGCAACGGAGAAGGACTATGCGGACGAAGCAGAAATCACCGTTGACAACAACATCACGCTCTATGCCGTGTGGGAAAAGGAGGAGACGGAGCAACCCGACCCGGACACAAACACATTCACTGTCACTTTTAACGCAAACGCGCCAGAGGACGCTACCGCAAGCGGACCAATGGAAGCGCAGACCTTTACAGAGGGAACGGCGCAGGCACTCACCAAAAACACCTTTACAATCGAGGGCTACACATTCAAAGGTTGGGCGGAAAGCCAAACAGCCACAGAGGCGCAGTACACGGACGGACAGGAAATTACTATTTCCGCCAACATCACGCTGTACGCCGTGTGGGAAGAAAAAGAAACTCCACCAGAAGAAAACAAACCCACCGTTACATTCATGGCAAACACGCCGCAGGGCTTCACGGTGCAAGGTTCAATGACACCACAATCATCCACTGAAGTATTTATTACACTTGCAAAGAACGCCTTTTCTGTGCCACAGCACATCTTCAAAGGCTGGGCGAAGGACGCTCAGTCAAAAGAAGCGGAATATGAGGATGGGCAGGAAAATTTCATGCTTACCGAAAATATTGTGTTGTATGCGGTGTAGGAATACTGGCTTTCTGTCGATGACAAGGGCAACATTGTCGTACAAGATGTGGACGATGTGCCGTCTGATGTCGTTATCCCCGAAGGCGTCACGACAATAGGCGAGACTATTTATCTTGGAAGCACATTCACCGACATCTTTGAAAAGTTCGAAACATTGACAATTCCTTCTACATTGGAGAATATAAATACAGGTCTTGCCTTTAGTAATATGAAGCCAGGATTCTATCCTGTGCCTATACTAGGAATTGACAAACGCACAAAAGGTCTCCCCTTCAAATTCATCGTTGACGAGAACAATCCGCACTTCAAGACAAACGACAGCGGCAACATGCTTCTTTCAAAGGACGGAACGAAATTGTACTTTGTGACAAATTCATCATCCGACTACACGATTCCCTCGACCGTAACGAGCATAAAGGAGGGCGCGTTTATCGGCGCGAACATACAAACCATAGAATTGGACGGCGTTAAATTGGAGTCCAACTGCAAATTCCAAAACTGCACGAAGCTCACGAGCGCGGTACTGAAGAACATTACCATAGATGGCAACTTTTTGTACGCTTTCAGAGGATGCGCGAAGTTGAAAAGAGCGGATTTAAGAGAAAGCGGCATTACAAAGATGAATCAACAGTTTTTCGACGGATGTACGAGCCTATCGGAACTGAAACTTCCCTCCATGTTGACAGAACTTAATGACCATGTTTTCACAAATTGCACAAGTCTTGAATCCTTGACGATTCCTGCCAGTCTCAAAAGCATCAAAAGCAATGTGTTCGGCGAAAGCGGCATCAAGACAATCAAGTTTGAAGGCACCAAGGAACAATGGGGCACCATAGAGTTTCCTAATAACAAAAGGGACAAGGAATTTTTGAACAGTGTGACAGTCACCTGTTCAGATGGAGTTTACACACCCCCGCTTGAGTAAATGAGTTTGATGGCAGGTCTTTCGACTTGCCATCAAAACCTGCACCTTGTTTAGTAGACACTCATTTTGAATTTATTATATTTTCCATATATTCAATAATCTCTTGAAAGCCATCTCTCTTTTTATCAAAAGTCATGCTTTCGTTACTTAAACGCAAATCTCTTACTTTCATAGCTATTTGCAATTCAAAAGCAGGTATGTCTTTTCGACGCTTTGTATTCCTTATGGTCTTCAAAAAATAATCACATATTTTACGATAAGTATCAATAACGATTCTTTCAAGATGACCATTTACTCGTTCCAGTTGTTCAAGCACATAACTTTTTCTGGTAAAAATATCTACGGAATAAATATTCATCAAGTGAGTAAATGCATCTCGTAATTGAGTTATGTAAACAACAAAATTTTTTGATTCCAATTCCTCGAGAAAAGTAATGTTCGCCACTGCGAGAGTATATTTATTGCTTATTGTATTTCTGATAATTTCATGCAGGCTTTCGTAAGTAGTGTAGTCCATACGAGAAATTTATTTAACCTTTCTTAAAATTGCATCGAAGTATGGTGTTCGCACCTCTTTTTTAGCTTTTTTCATTGTTTTTGGATATGATTTTTGCAGATTATATCCAAATCCAACACCAGTATAGTCAAGGTCTTTATACTCTGAAAAAGAAAAAGTGCCATTATCTACCGATGTCTTTACGGCTTCAAGAACCTCTTTATAGCGTTTCATTTTATCGACCTCTCTTTTTATAAGGCAGTCTCTCCCCCCATTCAAGCAACAATATTCACTTCGAATGGCTATTATTATATCACATTTATGTTGAAGTGTACATAAAATATATCAATTTTTATTCAAATTTACAACCATCGCTTTCCATGTCGCTTGAAATCATTGAATGGAAAGTCATTACCCTGCGTCACAAGAAAATCATCCCTGCGGGTGATAGATTAAAACATGTAAATACAGTACTCTTGAAGAGCCGTCAGGCACAGCGTTGGCGGCATATGGGTTCACGCCCCCATAAAAACGGGGGAGGCGGAACATAACATCAATGGACATCTTATGTTAAGGAGGAAAAAGACATGAGACGAAATTTTATTCTCGGGAGAAAAGGAGTCGCGGCGGCAGTCCTTGCGGCGGCGCTCGCGCTGCTTTTGCTCGCGGGCTGCAAGACGGAAGGCGACGACCAGCCGCCTGCCGCGGAGACATGCACGGTTACCTTCAACGCGAATGCGGACGGAGACACCACTGTAACAGGCAAAATGGAGGCGAAAACCGTAGAGAAGGGTGGGAAGTTCACGCTTCCAGAAAACGCCTATACTAGGGGGGGGGTATAAGTTTATAGGCTGGGCGAAAACCCAGGGGGCAACGGAGAAGGACTATGCGGACAAAGCAGAAATCACCGTCACCGAAAACATCACGCTCTATGCCGTGTGGAAAAAGGAGGGGACGGAGCAACCAGACCCGGACACAAAGACATTCACGGTAACATTCAACGCGAACGCGCCAAAGGACGCTACCGCAAGCGGACCAATGGAAGCGCAGACCTTTACAGAGGGAACGGCGCAGGCACTCACCAAAAACACCTTTACAATCGAGGGCTACACATTCAAAGGTTGGGCGGAAAGCCAAACAGCCACAGAGGCGCAGTACACGGACGGACAGGAAATCACCATTACCGCCGACACCACGCTGTACGCCGTGTGGGAAGAAAAAGAAGACCCGAACGCGCCGAAATTCACGGTCACCTTTAACGGCAACGCACCCGAGGGGGAGACCGTCTCCGGGGAAATGGCGGAACAAACCTTTACAGAAGGAAAGACGCAATCACTCACTAAAAATACATTTGCAGTCAGAAAAGGATACACCTTCAGGGGCTGGGCATTGGACAAGTCGGCGACAGTGGAGGTCTACAAGGACGAGGCGAGCATCAAGATTTCCGCCGACACTACGCTGTATGCCGTGTGGGACACAGGTCTTATAATTGAAGTTATGGAGTTATTCGGAATGCCCCTGGGGTCAAGTGTTACCGGAGTTAATGAATATCTATCCGACTATGTTATTATTCCAGTTGATGCGGATGTAGCTGCCGACGCTTTTGTTTCTGATAGTTGCGACATCATTAAAACCGTGGAGCTTCAAGGCAATAACGCTGTTTTGGGGACATTTGCGAACTGCAAGAACCTTGAGACAGTGTATCTTCCAGCCGGGGCGGTTAAGGCTAGTTTCCTTTCTTTTAGAGATTGTCCTAACTTGAAGCGATTTGAAGTGGATCCAAAGAACCCGATTTACAAGGTGTCCGATGATGGAAGGATGGTGCTTTCAAAAAAATACGAAGGGATTTTTTATGCCGTTTTGAAGGATGATACAGGTGGGAACACCTTTGAAAACAAAAAAGTGCTATGGAATAGGTATGGTGAAGGCGGTACGACATTCATCAGCTGCGAGCATTTGGTCTTGAAAAATGTCAAGATAGAGCCAAACTTTACATTTGGACAGACTCAAGGCTCTGCCGACACACCCAACACATTCCTTAAGACCGTGGTTTTTGAAAATGTCACGAAGGCTGATAGCGATGACTTTGATCCGAGCTTTATGTTTGATAAGTGCGTCGCCCTGGAAAGCGCGGATTTGAGCGGTTGCAGCGCTATTAAACGCTTACAGGGTACATTCTCAAACTGCACCAGCCTTAAAAAGGCAGCACTCCCTGAAGGTATGACATGGATGGACGGCACATTTAACGGCTGCACAAGCCTCACTGAATTTAACATTCCTGCCAGCGTGACCCATTTGACCTCGGATTTAGGGGAGGGGAACGGAAGAAATGTAAGCGTCACCTATCCCAAAACCATCGAGGACTACAAGAAGATAAGAAATAATGATGCGTTCGGCGGAAAAGTGAATGTGACCGTCACATGCTTGGACGGAAAAGTCATTTACACTGCCGACAGTGATGAAATCAAAGTGGAGCAAAACCCGTAATCTCTTTTGCCTTGCATTACAGTCCGCCCGCCTTTGGGCGGGCTTTGCATAATCTTTTCCCATTTTAGGAGAATTTCCATAAAGACACTGTGTGGAACAACCGTTTGAATTGGCTGCGTGCATAATAAATATGGGGAAAAACACATCGTTTCCTTGAAATTTATGGGAAATGGTACTAACATCTTTTTATCGACAAAAAAATTCCAAAAGATAAAATCGAACTCAACACAAGGATGGTATGGACAATATGTTGCTGGAGATGCTTGAAACGATGACGGTCGCAGTCAGCTGTTTTTTAGTAAAAAAATATGTGACATTGGAACCTGATATGGAACCGAAAAAACAGCGAATTTTTTATTTCGCCAGCTTTTTACTGACCGGCACATTGTTCTTTATCTTTGGGAAGGACGCGGCAACATTGGCGGCGTTGTTTATGGTTGGTTTAAATATTTGTCTTGCCAGGAAAAAATACAGGCTGCTGGGGCTCTGTTCAACGATTCCGATTTTGGGTGTCGTAAATGGAATTTTTGTTCCCATATTGTTTGTTCCGCCACATTTATGCGCCTTTTCAGAATGTGCAACTTCTATTTATCAATTTTCGGTTTATGGGGTGTTCATCATACTGTTTGCGCTTTTTTATGTGAAAGGGCAAAAGTGGCGAAACTGGTTCAATGAAAACATTCAGCACAGAACCTTGCGAAAATCAGAAAACTATTTGCTCTATGTGGTCGGTCTTTTGATGTTGTTCTTTTCCAACGGAATTGCACAGCAACTTTTAGAAGAACATAAAAATATGCAGACAACAGGACCAGCGTTTTCCTCTTATATAGGTATCATAACATTTGTAATGACCATTACGATTATCGTGCTTATTATGCAGGGCAATATGCGTTCATTTTACTATGAGCGAGTGTCAAATATGCAGTCGAGCCTTATTGCGTTTATGGCGGAGGTCGTGGAAAACAGGGATGACAATACAGGCGGACACATCAAGCGTACTGCAAGATATGTGCAGTGCATTGCAAACGAGTTAAAGAAAGAGGGCGCGTACAGCGATATTCTCACTGACAAATATATAGCTGATATGGTGGTCGCAGCGCCGATGCATGATATTGGCAAAATACATATACCAGATGCCGTTTTAAACAAGCCAGGCAAACTGACTAACGAGGAATTTGAAATTATGAAAACGCATACAACGGCAGGGGAAAATCTACTCAAATCCGCAAAGGAAGAATTTGGGGAGTCGAACTATCTTACGATAGCTATGGAAATGGCGGCTTATCATCACGAAAGATGGGATGGCAAAGGATACCCTTATGGCATAAGTGGCGAGAACATTCCCCTTTGCGCACGGATTATGGCGGTGGCAGATGTCTTTGATGCGCTCACTTCTAGACGCTGTTATAAAAATGCGATGCCCCTTGAAAAAGCGTATTCAATTATCAGGGAAGAATCAGGCTCGCATTTTGATCCAAAAGTTGTGGAGGCCTTTTTTACCGCGGCAAATCAAGGAATGTGCCCTGTAAACTAAATCGTGATGTCGCCCTCAAAAAGCAATTCTGTCGAGCCGCTTAAATATACGCTTTCACCCGTATACTTTACAGTCAAGCGACCGCCACGCACGTTCACAGTGATGTCTTCGTTCAGCTTGCAGTAGCCGTTTAAAACTGCGGCAATCACCGCGGCGCATGCACCCGTTCCGCACGAAGGCGTTTCTCCGTTTCCGCGCTCCCATGTGCGCATTTTCAGTTCGTTTGGACCGACAACACGAACAAATTCTGTGTTGGTATGCTCTGGAAAGGCTTTGTGGTTTTCAAAAAGCGGACCTGTTTTTTCAAGATTCTCTTTATCCACAAATCCACAGAACACAACGCAGTGCGGATTTCCAACGCCAAGGCAAGTAACATAATGCTCTTCTTTTCCAACGAGTAGCTTTTGATTTACAATTGCCTTTTCTGGAAGATTCGGAATATTCAAGTCGATTGACTTTAACTTTGCCGGAATATTCGCCGCCTCAAATTCCGGCTTCCCCATATCAATCATGACAGATGACACTTTTCCGTTCAATTTATAGGCGATAAGATTTTTCACACCTGCACCTGTTTTTACTGTCATTTCGGCGGTCGTTTTGTCTTTGTATTTGTCGGCAATTCCATTGAAATTATTGTCATGCATATATTTCGCCACGGCACGAATCGCGTTTCCAGCCACCTTTCCTTCAGAACCGTCAAGATTGAAGAATTTCATGCTTGCATCCGCCTTGCTGGATTTTCCGACAAGAACAAGACTGTCCGCGCCAATGCCACTGCGACGATTGCACAGACGAACCGCAAGCCCCCCAGGATTGTTTATGAACTGCTCTCGTGTGTCGATTATAATAAAATCATTTCCTGTTGCCTGCATCTTTGTAAATCGTATCGTCTGTTTTGCAGTGCGCAAGTTGTTAATGTCTATGAGCTCCACATTTTGCGCAGAATAATGGCTGGCTAGACAATTTGCAAGCGCATTCGCCGTATCAAGAGCCGTCAAACACGGAATGTCACGCTCCACCGCATGGCGGCGCATTCTCACGGAGTCCGCGCGAGGATTTCGTCCCTTTGCACTCGTTGAAATCACATAATCAACCTCGCCAGAATCAAGCAAAGTCAAAATATTGTCTTTCGGGTTCTCACGAATTTTATTCACCTTCGTGACTTCCATTCCAAAATCACGCAATGTAGTCGCATTTCCCTCTGTTGCATACAGTCTAAATCCCAAATCATAGAATTTTCGGGCAAGGGACGGCAATTCGTATCGGTCGGTCTTCCGCACGCTGAACAAGACTCCGCCGCTTCGCTTCATATTGTAGCCTGCGCCAATGAGCCCCTTGAAAAGTGCCTCCTCCATCGTATTGGCAATTCCCAAGACCTCGCCCGTCGACTTCATTTCAGGACCTAAATGCGTGTCCACATCCATCAACTTTTCAAAGCTAAAAACTGGCACTTTCACTGCAAAATAGGGGGGGATTCGATACAACCCTGTGCCATAGCCCATATCGCGGATTTTCTCGCCAAGCATTGCGCGGGTCGCAAGCTCCACCATCGGCACGCCAGTCACCTTGCTGATGTATGGAACTGTTCGACTTGAGCGCGGATTCACCTCAATAATATACAAGTCGTTGTTATAAATCAAATACTGAATATTGACCAATCCTTTTGTGCCAAGTTTTAACGCCAAATCCTGCGATTGCCTTACAATTTTTTCACGAAGCACATCATTCAAATTCCACGAGGGATACACCGCAATTGAGTCGCCTGAGTGAATGCCCGTTCTTTCTATGTGCTCCATAATTCCGGGAATCAAAACATCCTCACCATCGCAAATGCCGTCAACCTCAAGCTCAATGCCCTGCATATATTGGTCTATTAAAATGGGATTTTCAATGCCTTGCGCCAAAATGATTTTCATATATTCGCACACATCATCGTCATTAAAGGCGACAATCATATTCTGTCCGCCAAGAACATAACTTGGACGCAACAAAACAGGGTAGCCCAATTTTGCAGTTGCATTCAACGCCTCTTCCAGCGACAAAACGGTGAGTCCTTTCGGTCGCTTTATCTCAAGGCGCTCGCAGAGTTCGTCGAATCTCTCGCGGTCTTCCGCCAAATCTATAGAATCCGCGCTGGTGCCCAAAATCGTGATTCCCTGCTCGCTCAAAAATTTTGTCAGTTTAATTGCAGTCTGTCCGCCAAATGCCACAACTACCCCAATTGGTTTTTCTGTGTTTATAACACCCATCACATCTTCAGGGGTGAGCGGCTCAAAGTAAAGCCTGTCGGCGGTGTCAAAGTCCGTGGAAACCGTCTCGGGATTGTTATTGATTATCGCAACTTCGTAGCCTAGTTTTTTCAGCGACCACACACACTGCACGGACGCATAGTCAAACTCAATTCCCTGCCCAATTCTAATGGGACCGGAGCCAAGAACAACAATCGTCCCTTTTCGAGAGCCCTTTGCCGCTCCGTCCTTTTCTTTTCGAGCGTGCAGTTCGTCAAGGAATTGTGACGCTTCGTTTTCCATGTCATATCCCCCGTAAAAATACGGAGTTTCTGCATTAAATTCGCCTGAGCAGGTGTCAACCATTTTATAACTTGCTGGAATATGCGCATACTTTCCTTCCGCACGGAGACGAGCGGCGTTTTCCGTCTCCGCAACAATTCCGCTTGCGCCAACAATTTTTTCGCCTGTCAAAGATTCTATCACTTTGTCGGGATAGCCGCATTTTTTCGCTTCAAGATACAATTCAGGAGAAAGCGCAGAAGAATTCGCAAGGCGCTTCTCCAGCTCAATAAGCCGCTCAAGTTTGTGCAAGAACCATTCGTCTATCATCGTGGCTTTATGAATCTCGTTCACATCCATTATTCCGCGCTTCAACGCCTGGAAAATCGCAAAAAGCCTTTGGTCAGTGCATTGGTTCACCTGTTCGATAATTTTTTCATCATTTTCTTCAGCAAAGGCAGGAAGGTTTAAAGAGGTCACACCGATTTCCGCTCCTCTCACTGCCTTCATCAACGCCTCTTCAAATGTGCGTCCAATCGCCATAACTTCGCCCGTCGCCTTCATTTGCGTGCCGAGTGTGCGCGCCGCATAAACGAATTTATCAAAGGGGAATTTCGGGAATTTCACCACGACATAATCCAAAACAGGCTCAAAGCACGCGGCGGTTTTTTTCGTCACGAAATTCGGAATCTCATCAAGGTTATAGCCAATCGCAATCAAGGCGGCGACTTTTGCGATTGGGTAGCCCGTCGCTTTTGATGCAAGGGCGGACGAACGGCTCACGCGCGGATTCACTTCAATGACCGCATATTCAAAGCTTTCAGGATTCAACGCAAACTGACAGTTGCACCCTCCCTCGATTTTGAGCGCGGAAATGATGTTCAACGCCGCAGAACGGAGCATTTGATATTCCTTGTCGGAAAGCGTCACCGCAGGAGCAATGACAATGGAATCTCCTGTATGCACTCCCACTGGGTCAAAGTTTTCCATTGAGCACACGGTGATGACATTGCCGCTTGCATCCCTGATGACTTCAAATTCAATTTCTTTCCAACCAGAGATACATTTTTCAACTAAAATCTGATGAATAGGGGAGCGATGCAATCCATTGTGCGCAATTTCATCAAGTTCCGCTTCGTTATGGCAAATGCCGCCTCCTGTTCCACCAAGCGTAAACGCGGGGCGAATAATCGCGGGGTATCCTATCTCGTTATTCACAAAGTCAAGCGCATCCTCGTAAGTCGTGACAACCTTGGACGGGATACACGGTTCTCCGATTGAAAGCATTGTGTCCTTGAACATTTGACGGTCTTCCGCCTTGTCGATGGTATCAGGACGCGCGCCCAAAAGCTGCACATTGTGAGATGCCAAAAATCCCGACTTCGCTAGTTCCATCGAAAGCGTCAGCCCCGTCTGCCCCCCCAAAGTGGAAAGCAAGGAATCAGGCTTTTCTTTTTCGATGATTCGCTGAATCGTTTCAGGGATAAGTGGCTCGATATAAATCGCATCCGCCATGGAGTGGTCTGTCATCAGCGTCGCGGGATTTGAATTCACGAGAACAACTTCAAGCCCCTGCTCTTTCAAAGCCTTGCATGCCTGGGTGCCTGCATAATCAAATTCCGCCGCCTGTCCAATAACAATAGGACCAGAGCCAATCACCATAACTTTGTGGATGTTTTTATTCAATGGCATAGTAAAATCTCCCATAAAAAGTCAAGAACGAAATGTCAATTTCGTGATTGGCTTTTTAGCGTGCGCGGTAAGCAACTTGTTGCTTACCGCGCACAAGTATATGACAAAGTTTGCAACGCAAACTTTAGTTGATAAAAAGTCGCGCTACTTGTGCGACTTTTTATCATACCTTCTTATTATCAAAAAAAAACTGAATTCTTTTAGAATTCAGTTTTTTGTAGAATTAAAAATAAAATATGAATGGCAAAATGATGAGTAGTAATTTCCTGTGCTAGATGCTTTGCTAAACGCTTTTTCATACTAAAAGACAATTATATCAAAAATGAGGCGGTTGTACTATAGGCGTGCAAAAATATTTGGTGGAAAAATTTTACATTGCTTTGATTTCACATTTTGTAAAACTATAAAACAACTCATAGAATCTGTTAAAATTCAATAAAGGACTCTTCCTGCTGCTCTTCCAGCCAAAGTGATATTTTTGCGGCGGTATTGTAGATTTTTTCTTTTCGTTTTTTGCCTGTTATTGAACACTCCCAAACTATTCCAATTCTCCATCCTTCTTCAAGAAGCTTGTGCACTTGGATGCGGTCTCGGATACTGTTTCTTTCTATTTTGTTTCTCCAATAGTCGGTGTTGGTCTTGGGAAGTCTGAAAAGTCGGCAATTTTTATGTCCGTGCCAAAAGCAACCGTGCACAAAAATAACGGCATGAAAATGCGGAAGAACAATATCAGGTGTGCCTGGATAGCGGCGGTCGTTCTTGCGAAAACGAAAGCCCAAAGAAAAAAGCGCGGCGCGTATTTCCTTTTCAGGCTTTGTGTCCGATCCGTGTATTCGAGACATAGTGTAATGTCGTTGTTCAGGCGTGAGCGTGTCCATAAGTCTATTTTCAATAGATTTAAAAAAAAGGCAAGAGCACGCAAACAGTAAAATATTTTTCAAAGTTGAAATTCATACTAGTAGGAATCTGTGATATGAGGCTCTCCCAAAAATAAATGTTTTTTGGGAGAGCCTCATCGAGAAATGCAGGTAAGATAAAGGAGAGTCTGTCATTTCTCTCAAATACATCTAGGGTAGTTTTTCCAAAATTGCAATTTTAGAAAAACCTCATATAATAGAACGAGCGTATGAAACGGGAGGCGTTTATGAACTATTTTATAGAGAAGTGCGAACAAGAACAGTTGGATGCGCTTGTGCATTTTTATGAGACGGTTCTCGATTTTTTAGTCACGACTGTAAACTATCCAAAATGGACTCCAGGCGTATACCCCTGCAAGGAAAGTATTGCAGATGCGATTTCCAAAGGTGAGCAATATATGTGTTTGGATGGGGGGGCGTATCGTTGGGGCGTTTGTTTTGAATGAAGATGCGCAAGGTGCATATAAAAAAGGTGATTGGAAAGTGCATTTGAAAGACGGTGAGTATTTAGTCATACACACGCTTGCGGTGTTGCCAAAAGAATATGGAAAAGGAGTCGCTTCTTGTATGACAAACTATTGCATTGGCAAGGCTCGCTCCAAAGGATATAAAGCACTTCGTCTTGATGTGGTTCCGGATAATGTGCCTGCGAAAAGACTGTACGAGAAAAACGGATTTTCATTTGCAGGAGACAAGGACTTGGAGCGCGGTTTTGAAAACATTCCGCTTTTTTCTTTATATGAATTGAATTTCAATTGACTTTTACCGTTAAACAAACTATCCTTTACAAATATTTTAAAATAATAAAGGCGAAGTATGGGGGTGAAAATGGCAAAATTTATTTTTGTGACTGGTGGAGTTGTTTCGGGGCTTGGAAAAGGCATTACCGCGGCAAGTCTTGGTCGTCTTTTGAAAAATCGAGGGCTTAAAATCACATCGCAAAAGCTTGATCCCTATATGAATATTGACCCGGGAACGATGAGTCCTTTTCAGCACGGCGAAGTTTTTGTCACCGATGATGGAGCGGAAACAGACCTCGACCTTGGACATTACGAACGCTTTATTGATGAGAATTTGACGAAATATTCAAACCTCACTTCAGGGAAGGTTTATTGGAATATCTTAAACAAAGAGCGAAACGGCGATTATCTTGGGCAGACGGTGCAGATTATTCCCCATGTGACAAATGAAATTAAAGACTTTATCTTGCAAAATCAAAAGGAGACATGTGCTGATGTGAGCATTGTGGAAATCGGCGGAACAACGGGAGACATTGAATCTCAGCCGTTCCTTGAAGCGATTCGACAACTTGCTCTTGAAGTGGGGCGAAAAAATTGTCTTTTTATACATGTGTGCCTTGTTCCGTATATCACTGGTTCTGATGAATTTAAATCAAAGCCGACCCAACATTCCGTTCGAGAATTGCAGGGGTTGGGAATTCACCCGGATATTGTTGTTGCACGAAGCGATAAGGAAATTCCTAAAGACATTCGCCAAAAAATCAGTTTGTTCTGCAATGTGCAAGATGACTGTGTGATTTCAAATACAACGCTTGACTCTCTCTATGAAGTGCCTATTATGTTGCACAAGCAAAAGATGGACAATGTTGTTTGTCGAGAGCTGGGCATCGAAGACCGCGAAATAAATCTTGATAAATGGAAGGCGATGGTTGAGTCTATCAAGATGCGAGAAGGCGTTGTGCAAATCGCCCTTGTTGGAAAATATGTAAAGCTTCACGATTCATATCTTTCAATTGTGGAGGCTTTGAACCATGCAAGTTTTGTGATGGGAAAAGTGGTGAAAATCAAGTGGATTGACAGCGACATCGTGACGAAAGAATCTGCGCCAAAGGTATTTGAGGATTGCGCAGGAATTATTATGCCTGGTGGATTTGGCACTCGCGGAATAGAAGGGATGATAAATTCCTGCCAATACGCACGCGAAAATCACATTCCGTATTTTGGAATTTGTCTTGGAATGCAGGTCGCTGTGATTGAATTTGCGCGAAATGTGCTTTCTCTTTCCGATGCGAATTCCCGTGAATTTGATGAAAACAGTACAAACTGCGTCATTGACTTGATGGAAAACCAAAAGGGAGTGCATAAAAAAGGCGGAACAATGCGTCTTGGAACATATCCCTGCAAAGTTTTGCCGAACACAATAATGCAAAGGTCATATAAGACAGAACATATTGACGAGCGACACAGACATCGATATGAATTTAACAATGATTATCGCGAGAGAATGCAGCAGTCAGGTCTAGTGATAAGCGGCACATCCCCAAACGATTTGCTTGTTGAGGCGGTGGAGCTTCCTGAAGGTAAAAACCCATTTTTTCTGGGTGTGCAGTTCCATCCTGAATTCAAGAGCCGTCCAGACAGGGCACATCCGCTGTTTGTGGAGTTCGTGGGGGCGTGCGGCAACATTACGGAATAATAAATAGGATAGCCTAAAAATTGCTTTCGCAATTTATGGTTGGATTAAATCTTCACTTTTTTGTGCATACGAAAAAGTGAAAGGCGAACATTTACCAACAATAACTGGTAAAAAAACTAGCGTTCGCCCTAGAACACCGCCCACCACAGGTGGGCTTACACAGGATTAAAAATGGAAAACGGAAAAACAGTTATCGCGGTGACAGGCTCGGATGGAGCGATGGGCGGGGAAGTTGTCTCGCATCTTTTGAATTCGGACAGGGACTTTGAGCTGCGCCTTTTTGTGTATGACAAGACGAAACGGTTGAGAAAATTTTTCAAGTCGCTTTTGAAGCGTGGGAAAAATCGCATCACGGTGATTCGGGGCGACCTGGCGCAGTACGAGCAGGTTGCGCATCTTATTGAAGGTGCGGATTATGTTGTGCATTGTGGGGCGGTGATTCCTCCAAAGGCTGACCATAATCCTGAAAACACGCGCAATACGAATTTCATCGGCACAAAAAATATTGTTGATGCGATACAGAATTCCGGGCGCGCCGAAAGCATAAAACTCGTGCACATTTCAACTGTCGCCGTCTATGGAAATCGAGATTATCATCATCCATGGGCGCGAATGGGAGACCCAGTGATTTCAAGTGCATTTGATTATTATTCGGCATATAAAATCAAGGGTGAGCGGTATGTGCTTGAAAGCGGACTTCCTCATTGGGTCGTTTTGAGACAGACGGCGGTGTATCACAAATATTTCCTTGCGAACAATATGAACGATGGGTTGATGTTTCACACGTCATGGAATGCGCCGCTTGAATGGATTACGGATAGGGATTCGGGCTTATGCATCCAACATCTGGTTGAAAAGGACCTTGACGGAAAACTCAATGGATTTTGGCAAAATGACTATAATATTGGGGGAGGGGCGTCCTGCCGGGAGACGGGATACGAAGTCTTCAACGAGGGATTTGGGCTTTTTGGCGCGAGCGCGGAGGACTTTTTTGAGCCGAACTGGAACATTCCTCGGAATTTTCACGGAGTGTGGTACACCGACAGTCATATCCTTGACAAATGGCTGGATTATCGCAGGGAATCTTCCGCCGACTATTGGCGGAGGATGGGAAAGGAATTGTGGTATTACAAATTGGGCGCGATAGTTCCCAAACGATGGATACGAAGGCTTGCGATTGAACGCCTTTTGAAAAATTCAAATGCGCCGATGAATTGGGTCGCGAAAGGAAATAAGGGCAGAATTGATGCGTTCTTTGGAGGAGAGGAGGCGTATAACAGTCTCCCGAAAAAGTGGAGCGATTTTCCTGTGAATGCGAAGGGGCAATCTTGGGACGGCGAACTCGACTATGCTGAATTAAAAGATGAGGCAAAGGCGAAAAAATATGCGCTTGACCACGGCTATGATGAGACAAAGGACGATAGTGAAATCAGCATTGACGACTTGAGAAAGGCGGCTGCATTCCGTGGTGGAGAAGTCGTTTCTGAAACAATGGAAAAAGGGAAGTTGTTTCAAAAAATCACTTGGAAATGCCATAACGCCCATATTTTTGAATCGACGCCGTTCACCATTTTAAAGGCGGGCTTTTGGTGTCCAGAATGCTGCGAGGCTCCGAAATGGGCGTTCGACAAGGTTGCGCCAAAAATTCCTTTCTATTCTCAACTGTGGTATGACACACATCGCCCCGATGAGGAAAACAACGAGTACCCTTACGATGAACACGCTGACGACAATATGATTGTTCCCGTGGAAAAATTGGGATAAGTCTGTGCGCTGAATTTGGTATCATTGGTACACATTGTAAAAGGGCAAACACAAATTACTCTATCTGTTCTTGTCTGTTGAAGTTTGCCTCGCATTTTTGCTTTGCAAAAAGTGCAAATTGGAATGCAACGAAGTGAGTGTCAATTTGTACCAAGATTTCTCCATGAAATGTATGCACCCTTTGTTTCTGAGGCGGGAAGGCTTTCTTTGCCCCCATAGACTATGGCGGTGTTTTTGTGTTTTAAAATTTCATTTTTTACAAGTGGATTTATATTTTTCCAAAACGCTTCGTTTTTCGTTTGTGACATTTTTATTTCATACGCTTTGAGACCATCAAATTGTTCTTCAATTAAATCAATTTCAAGCCCTTTGTTGTCATGTAAAAAGTAGTAATTTGCATCCATACCGCTAAAAAGTTTTTGCTTAAAAAAATCACTTACAATCATATTTTCAAATAGTGCACCACGCAAATAAAAATTTTCAATATCATTCGGTTTTGTAATTCCAAGCAAATAGCTTGCCAGTCCTATGTCATAGAAATAGAGTTTTGGAGATTTTACAAGTCTCTTCCCAATATTTTTATAATATGGCTGAAGCCTAAAAATTATGTAACTTGTTTCTAATACAGAAAGCCAGCTTTCCGCCGTTGCTCTAGAAATTTCAGCACTTTCTGCAAGTTCGGTGATATTTAAAATTTGTCCAATTCTCCCCGCACAAAGACGCAGGAATTTTGTAAATGTTGCAAGGTCAGCGATGTTTTTTACTTCACGAACATCTCGTTCAACATATGTTTTTGTGTATGCGGAATAAAAAAGAGTAGGATTGAGTTTTTGATGATAAATTCGTGGGAAAAATCCAGCATACAAAATTTCATTTATCGTTTCAGGTAAAATATGTGCGTTTTCCATCTCTTGAATGGAAAATGGAGCAAGTGTTAAAAGCGCGGTTCTGCCAGCGAGCGTTTGCGATATAGATTGCATTAAAAGCAAATTGTGCGAACCTGTTAAAACATACATTCCACTTTGATTCACTTCATCAACATGCGTTTGAATATATGAAAGCAAATCGGGCGCACGTTGAATTTCATCAATTATTGTATAGTTGTCGTATATACTTAAAAAATGCATTGGGTCATTTTGTGCAAGATTTCGATTGTCTATATTTTCAAGTGAAACATATTTATAGGTGGGGAGCAACGCTTTCAATAAAGTGGATTTTCCGCATTGTCGGCAGCCAGTTACCGTCACTATGGGGAATGTCTGAAACATTTCCACTATCGTTTTACTTGCAAGTCTTTGTATCATAGTTAGAATTGTAGTAGAAATGGTACAAATTGTAAAGTCAACTTAGCAATTTGTACAGGGCTTCAGCACGAAAAATTGCAGCGAGAGGAAAATGCAAAAATTTTGTAAACTAATGCAAAATTAAAGGAGCGCGAGGGTAATGTACATACAAAACTCGACAGTGAGGACTTCAAACAACCCTGCCGTAGGCAGTGGTGTAGCGTGGAGCGAAGCGGAACCTGCCGAATGGCAGCCGGAACTTCTCGAGGCTTTGTATGGACTTGCCCGGGAGCGGATTTAATTTTGTTTTTTTTTCAATAATTTCCGTATTCTCTATGAATATAATTTTTCATGCTGAAGCCGTGGCAATTTGTACCAAAATTAATTTCCGTTGATCGAAGTATTATTATCAATTTGGTTTACTTGCGAGCAACTGAAGCAATCTCAAGCTGTGTGACTATTTCTATAAAATTTTCTAAGATTGACAAGACCTACGGTCTCGCAATTTTTCAGTGCACTTTGCAAGAAATTCTCGCAACCGTCAAAAATTGATTTCCGCGATTTTCCACTTGCCGATACCACTTTTTTTTAGTACATTTGAAATTATCTTAAAAGACTTTGCTTTTTAGTTTTCGCAAAAACTCTAAAGTAAGGCTAAAAATCTAAAAAATCGAGGTATATACATTGGCTAGACATGAGTTTCAAACAGAGGTGAATCAGCTTTTAAATCTTTTGATTCACTCGCTTTATTCCAACAAGGACATTTTTTTACGGGAAATTGTTTCCAACGCTTCTGACGCGCTTGACAAGTTGAAATACTTGACGGTGAGCGATGACAATTACAAGAACATTACATTCACTCCGAAAATCGACATTTCTTTTGATGACAAGGAAAATATTCTTGTGGTGCAGGATTCTGGAATCGGAATGAACGACGAGGACTTGCAGAACAACTTGGGCACGATTGCGCGTTCTGGAACAAAGGCGTTTTTGGAAAAGCTTTCTAGTGACGCGGCAAAAGACTCTTCTCTTATCGGACAATTTGGAGTGGGCTTTTATTCCGCGTTTATGGCGGCGAAAAAAATCGATGTGATTACCAGAAAGGCTGGCTCTGATGGAAAAATCTGGCACTGGTCGAGCGATGGCACAAACTCGTATGATTTGGAAGAGATTGCTTCAGACAGCGACTTGGCAAAAAAATATGGTTTTGACAATGCGGAATTGACTGGCTCTGCAATCATTATGCAGTTGAATGACGAAAGCAAGGAGTATGCGAGCCGCTGGAAGATTGAAGAGTTGATAAAGCGGTATAGCGACCATATCGCGTTCCCTATTTACTTGCACTACGACCAAAACAAATATGATGACAAGGGCAATGTCACTTCCACAGAGAAAAAGGTTGACCAAGTGAACAGCGCGTCGGCGTTGTGGAAGCGGCCGAAGTCCGAGTTGAAAAAAGAGGACTACAACGAATTTTATAAGACAATTGGACACGACGGAGAGGAGCCGCTGCATTATGTTCACACCCATGCGGAAGGTACTCAGGAATACACCACTCTTTTCTTTGTGCCACAACATGCGCCGTATGATATGTACCAAGCGGATTACCAGAGCGGCGTGAAACTGTATGTGAAGCGTGTTTTTATCACCGATGATGACAGAGAGCTTTTGCCTGCGTATTTGCGTTTTGTGCGCGGTGTGATTGACAGCGAGGATCTGCCATTGAATGTGAGCCGAGAGATTTTGCAGCAGAACAGAATTCTTGAGACGATAAAATCTGCTTCGGTAAAGAAATTGCTTGGCGAGTTCAAAAAGATGGGCGATGCGGCGGACAGCGCGAAAAAGGTTGAGAACCCGACCGATGATGACAAGGCGAAAATAGAAAAATGGAACAAGTTTGTGGCAAATTTCAATCGTCCGATGAAGGAAGGTTTGTATTCAGACTATGCGAACCGTGATGAGATTGCGGAGATAGTGCGCTTTAAGAGTACGGACAGCTCTGGAACAGGGGATGGAAACTGGACGAGTTTTGCGGACTATGTACAGCGAATGAAGACAGACCAAAAGGCGATTTACTATATTTCTGGTAATGACGAAAAGAACTTGCGTGAGAACCCGCTTTTGAAGGCGTACACCGACAAGGGCTTTGAAGTCTTGATAATGGCCGACGACATTGATGATATTGTGATTCCGGGCTTTGGAAAGTACAAGGACTTTGAGTTGAAGGCGGTGAACCGCGCAGGTAGCGACGAAGAATTGGGCGTGGACAAAAAAGAGGCTGAGAAAAAGGACAAGGAATTCAAGCCTGTCGTGGAAAAAATTAAAAAGGCACTGGGCGATGCGGTGAAAGATGTTGTGCTTTCAAAAAGACTGAGCGCGGAAAGTCCATCGTGTATCGTTGTTGATGAGAACGACCCGGGCTTCCAAATGGAGCGAATGATGAAGGCCATGGGACAAGAGGGAATGGGCGTAAAACCGATTCTTGAAGTGAACGGCGACCACTCCCTTGTAAATCGCATAAGGCAGTCGGACGATGAGGCGTTGATAAAGGATGTTTCAGAGGTCTTGCTGAACCAGGCGCTTTTAATTGCGGGCGTTGAAATAAAGCAACCCGCTGAATTTGTAAGGCATTTGAATAATTTGCTGGGATAGGGGCGCAAGGATGAATGAGCGAATGCAAGGCGAACTTCTAACGACAGCGTAATGGCTATAGGCTAGTGTTCGCCCATTCGTCTCAAGTTTTGTACGCTTCACTACCAAAACTTGCTAGTGGATGCTGATAAATGACAGGTGACCACTAGTGGGGTTTACAATGTACGGTTGAAGATGGCAATGAATAATTGCACTTGCTTCAGCTGTATTGTTTTTATATTTTTTCCAAATAATTTTAGCCAAATAATAAAAGTCGTTAAAATTTCTCTTGACAAAAACAATAGATGGGGGGGAGGGGTGAGTTGAGATGCAATTAGTAAAAAAATTAGGTAATGTTATCATATTTTGATAGGAATTTATTCTATAGTGAATAATATAACAAAATAAGAAAGGAATGGAAATGAAAATTATTACAAAAAATGAAATTAACAGTTTAGATGGTTGGATGTTCTTTGCACCCCCCAAAGGCGGTAAGAAACAATGGAAACCAGAGCATAGCGCACAAGAATTTGCTAAAATTGTACTTGATAAAGACAAGTTTGAAAGTGAAGCCTGTGATTTGGTAAAAGAAGAGCTTGGAAAGATTCAATTACACAAGGTCTATCCTGAAAAGCAGACAAAATTTGATAAATTCAAGGGTGGTAAAAGACATCATGATTTGGCTTGTCTCGCAAAAAAGGAAAATAGCAATGAAAAAATTGCTCTGTGTTATGAAGCAAAAGCAACAGAGACTCTTGACAAGGAAGTTCAAGTGCATATTGCTAACGCTTTACAAAAGAATCCCAATTCTAATATGAAAAACAGAGTAAATAGTTTGACCAAGCGATTTTGGGGCAAGAATTATGATGAGAATCTTTATGGAGATTTACGCTATCAACTTTTTTCAGGGCTTGCAGGAACGATTTGCTTTGCAGAAAAAAATAGTTGTTCGGCTTGCGTTTTTGTAATTTATCAAATTGAAACGGATAAAACAAAAGAAGAAGATATGAATTCAACACGCAATGATGTTGTTAAATTTATTCAGAAATTTAACGGACATACGGAATTGACAGAATCTTCTTTTAAAGATGACCATCTCTATGATTTGGGGGCTTTGGAAGGATTGCATTCTAAGATTCAAACATACATTGCATATATAAGGCGCGCTAAAAAGACGAAATAAATTGTAGAGGCATATAAGCGAAGTTTTATCAGAAAGAGAGGGCGAAGGAAGTAGTGTTCGCCCCGAACTCTACTCCTTGCAGGGGGCTTGCAAAGACTGGTCAGTCTAAAAATTGTTTGTTGGTTTTTCTGAGAATCGCCACTCTCTTTGTCACCTAAAATTCATTTCTTGACAGAACTAATATATGCCGATGTTCTGCGTTGAGGTTTATCTTTTTTCTTTCTCCAAGTATGCTTTCAAATCATCGACAAAAAGTCTGTCCGTGTACGCGATGTGCGAGAGAATCCAGCGATATAAAAATTTCACGAATTCCATAGAAAACTGAAAATTTTCGTTTTCGAAATTCTTGCATTTTTCAAAAACTTCTTTCGCAAACTCTGTGTGTTCTTTTTTATGCATATCAAAATCCTTGTAGTCACAAAGCTTCATCAACTGTTCTTCATGGGTAAAATGCGTTTCAACATAATCTGTGCATTGTCTTAACGCAATGCGAACAGACCATTTTCTCATTGCATTGTCACGAGTTCTAATCACTTTGTGAAGCTCGTTGCACAACTCCACAAGTCGCTTGTGTTCGGCATCAACGATTGGAATACCAATTGCAAAGCGATCTTCCCACACAATGAAGTTTTCATCTACAGGCAAATTTGTTGTTTTGAATTCCATATTTGAATTATAAATTGAGAAGTGGGGCGTGTCAAGGAAAGGGGCGAACACGAGAATTATACACCAGTTTTTGTTGGTAATAGTTCGCCACGCACTTTCTTCTTGCGAAGAAAGTGAAAGTTGGTGCAACGATGCTGAACACGAGAATTGTACACCAGTTTTTGTTGGTAATAGTTCGCCACGCACTTTCTTCTTGCGAAGAAAG